>Ga0209084_1001164_pt1 | contig 22811 bp, 28 predicted proteins | sample C_130820_MF_Meta_FD_187309 | JGI IMG/M metagenome (GOLD analysis project Ga0209084, IMG submission 187309) | Freshwater microbial communities from Lake Croche, Canada to study carbon cycling - C_130820_MF_MetaG (SPAdes) (version 2) | ecosystem: Environmental > Aquatic > Freshwater > Lake...
CAAATTGAACTGCTCAGGCTCAGTGCAAGCAATTAGTCGACATCTTCCTTGCGAGCATTCTCTTCAATTCGGTCATTGATGCGAGCAAAGAATCCGGCAATTCGGCCACCGAAGGCATCACGCTGGCGGTTCAGTACCACCAGAGAAAGTAGCCCTGAGCCGAGGAATGCCATTACGAGAAGTGTGATGTCACGCAACCCAGCGAGATAGCCAATTCCATAAACAACAGCAAGAAGGGCAATTCGAGCCAGGGTATAAGTCAGGACGGGAATCACATTCTCAACTCTAAGTCGTATTCTTGAACTATGCCACGGTTCGCACTGACACTCATCGCTCTTGGGTTATCCCTGTACGCGTTGATTGACTGCTTGCAAACGCCTTCGCCGCGCAACCTACCCAAGAGCGTTTGGTTACTCATCATCATTTTCGTGCCGATCATCGGTCCAGTGCTGTGGCTCATTTACGGCCGAGTAAATGGCGGCGGTTGGGGTCGTCCAGATGACGAACCAATGGCGCCCGATGACGATCCTAGTTTCTTAAAAGATTTTGACCGCAGCCGTTGAGGCGTATTGACTCGCGAATCTATGACACGCGTTCACAAGCGAGCAACTGCGACTAGTTCAAACCTGAGTAAGAGTGCAGACCACTGACGTACATGTTGACGATGAAGTAGTTGAATACAATCGCACCGAAGCCAAGCAGCGCAACATAGGCCGCCTTACGTCCACGCCAACCCGCGGTTGCGCGCGCATGCAAGTAAGCAGCGTAAATAACCCACGTGATGAACGCCCAAGTCTCCTTAGGGTCCCAACCCCAATAACGACCCCAAGCAGCCTCGGCCCAAATAGCGCCCGCAATAACAGCAAAGGTCCACAGCGGGAACATGAAAGCGTGAATGCGATAAGCCAGAAGGTCGAGGCGATCAGCAGACGGTAGACGATTGGCGAGACCGCCGAGTTTGCCGGCAGGCTCACCTGCAGCGATGCGCTCTTCAACTCGAGCAGCTACCAAGTAAAGCGCGGACAGCGTGGCAGCCACGGTGAACGCACCCATGCATACGATGGCAGCAGTCACGTGAATGGCTAGCCAGTAAGAATGCAAAGCCGGAACAAGTTGAGCAGCTTCGGTGTACAACACCGTCATGGCAAGCCCAAGGTCAAGAAGTACCGGGATGACAATGAAAAGTCCGAGCCAGCGCAAGTCACGCTTCAGCGACAGGATGCCGAACGCCATCGATACCGAGAATCCCGCGGCAAGTGAGAACTCGTACATGTTGCCCCAAGGCAAACGATGAGCAGCGAGGCCACGGAACACGATGGCAGCCCCGAGCAGAATTGTGGCTAGCCACGTCAGGGACATTCCGATGTTGCCCGCACGGCGACCCTCACCGAGGCGATCATTGCTAGACACTGATGTGGAGACTGCTGTGGTATCAAGCGTCAACGTGGCGCCCATGCGTACTTGATATGAAGTATTTGCAACCCGATTAGCCGAGTCTTCAAGTGATTCGATTCGACGACCCTTAGCCACCGAAATGCTGAACGCACCCATCGCTGCGGTGAACGCTGTCATGGATCCGTACACCAAGATGTTGCTGGCTTGTGCGAACGTTTCATTAATTGACACTTGTTACCTCCGGGGCTTGATCTTTGACCTGCTGGGCAAGTCGTTGCACTTCATCGAGCAAACCTGGCGCTTCAGTTTTCGATAATCCAGCAACTTCAAAAAGGTTACTGCCATCAGGCTGTTTTGTAATCCGCAGCCACATGCGACGGCGTGGAATCAGGAGTGACAAGGTCAAGCCAAAAATGGCCAGGAAAGCGGCGACTAGCGCAAATCCCTTGCCTGGGTCACGCGTAATGGAAAATGAAGCCCATTCCTTGTAGCCAGTAAAGGCCACTATGCCCTGATTATCTGGCAGTTTCCAGGTCTGACCAGGCTTCATCTGCTTAATGCCAATTCGGGTCATGGCCTTGGTGTTGAGTTGGTAAATACTCTGCGGGATGCCGCCATCGAGTCCGAGATCTCCACTCCAGACGCTTAAGAACACCTGCGGATTATTCGGCGCAGGGAACAAAGAGCGAGGACCTCGTGAGCTATCTCCCGAAGCCGTCGGCAAGAAGAATCCTTGGATGCCGAGTTGCGGCACAGTATCAGGGGCTTTCACGACTCCAGTCGAGGTGAAGTTTCCATCCTGTGGCAAGAACACCGCCGCATCCTGCCAGACAACTTGACCCTTGGCATTGCGCACCGTGAACTCGGGAGCATAGCCATGACCCACGAGATAGACACTTGTACCCGCTACGCGCAGCGGTTCATTTACTTCTACAGTCACCTTGCGAGCAAGGGATGCCGGCGTATCACGGACTTGAATGTCCGCGCTAAATGCTCGAGCAGCTCCATTTTGTGAACCACCAAACTGATACGCCGCCTTGAACTTTGTCAACGTGAACGAAAATGGTACGAGTTGGTCATTGCTGAATAAACGTCCTGGCGTAAATGAGTCGTACTGCGTGACATTGTTAGCAAAGCCTGTACCTTCACGGACGATGACCGTGCCCTTTGCGCCAAGTGCACCACCAAAACCGACAGCAACCAAGATGACTAACAAAGACAAATGGAAAAGAAGGTTTCCGGTTTCGCGCGAATAACCCTTCTCAGCAGAGATCCAATTCTCTTCACTCCTTACACGCCAACGCGAAGACTTCCACATGGCATGTGCCTGCGGTAAAACTTCCTGCGCTGTGGCAGGTGAAGTCCAAGCCACATAGGCAGAAAGCCGGCTCAAGTTTTTTGGTGCGAGCGGAGGTTGCTGAAATATCTGCTTGGCATGCTCAAATGTTCGCGGCAGTACACAACCTGCAAGAGAAATGAAGAGCAACAAGTAAACCGCAGCAAACCACGGTGAAGCAAAGACATCAAAGAGGCTAAGACGATCAAGAATTGGCCCAGCAAATGGATGATCTCGTAGGTACTGGCTTACTTTAAGTGGACTTGTTCCACGTTGCGGAAACAGTGAGCCTGGCACACTTGCAAGAGCAAGAAGAAAAAGCAAAATGAGCGCGGTGCGCATGCTCGTGAGCTGTCGCCAAATCCACCGCAACCAAGAGGTTGTTGTCATCAACATGCTTGCCATCTAGATTGCGCCTCCCCATTGAGAAGTCCAGACCCGCATGTCCACCGTCAATGTGTTCCAGTACCCAGTCACGAGCAAGAGCCCAATCACAATCAGGAGCACTCCGCCGAGATACATCACTTGTCGTGAATACTTGCGCAGAATCTTGATTGCTCGAACACCTCTTTCCATCATCAGACCAATGACGATGAACGGCAAGCCCAAACCAAAGCAATAGGCGGCGCTCAAGATTGCACCACGAACTGCGCTGCCCTCAGAAAGGGCCAGACCTTGAACTGCTGCCAGAGTCGGGCCAATGCACGGGGTCCAACCAATAGCAAAAACCGCTCCCAGTGCGAATGCCCCAAGCAAAGTGCCAGATGGCATGCGATGCACCCGAATCTCTCGTTGGAAAGCGGGAATCAAGCCCAAAAAGCCCAATCCCATGACGATGATGACAAGGCCCATAATTTGCTGAATCACGCGTTGATGACTCAGTAATGTGTGCCCCAGACCACCGAAGAGCGCTCCATAAGAAATGAATACTGCAGAAAATCCAGTGATGAAGGCAAGGGTTCCCCACAGCGTGCGACTGCGTGTCACGGGCACCTTGCGGGATTCGGCTCTGGCTCCAGCGACACCTGTCATGTAGGACAAATAACCCGGAACAAGTGGCAGCACACATGGGGAGAGAAATGACACAAGTCCAGCGATAAAAGCTGCTAACAAACCGAAGAACATCGAACCAGATGTCACAAAATCCGGCAACCAGTTGCTCTCATGGCCTGGGTTGCTGACGGTGTGGACAAACGCGAGAGCGCTTAGGCTCCACATTAGGCGCCATCCTGAAGAACGGCACGAATGACCGAACGAAGTTCAGCCTCAGTGACTCCACCCAAGATGCGGGCAGCAACTCGGTGCTTGCGGTCGAGAATAATTGTGGACGGCGTGGCGGATGGACCGAGGTTGCCAAAAGCTAAAGTCAATACGCCATCACTATCTTGCAGGGATGGATAGCCGGTGGTGAAGCGCTTAGTGAAAGCCAGCGCAGCAGCCGTGCTGTCTCGAGTATTGATGCCAACGAATGAAACATCCTGATCCGCAAACTGTGCGTGCACATTGGTCAAAGCAGTCGCTTCCGCACGACATGGGGCACACCACGATGCCCAAATGTTGACAACAACCACTTGATTGTTGAGCGCGCTAATTGAATAATTCTTGCCTTCAAGGGTCGTACCCGAAAGTGTTATCGGGTCTTCGCGCTTAGCTACGGCGACATACTGCGTTGAGCCGTTGCCAGAAACGTAACCCGACTCTGGGTTACTCGAGGTGTTCTGATGACTGCACGCCGACAGCGACAGCAAGCTGACTACTGCCGCTACACATGCAAGAAATCTACGCACCAGCGATCTTGCTCGCCTTCATCAGGAGGTCAGCAGATGGCTCGGTGTAAAGAATGGCTGAAAGTTGGTCATCATCAAACACGAGTGAAGTCAGCGAGGCAAGGCTGCACTGACGGCGGCGTGGGTCATGCACAAAGCGACGCCCTTCAAAGTCAAGGCGACTAATCCAGATCGGTAGTTGATGACTTACTAGTACTGCTTCATGGCCACTTGCCTGAATACGAGCGCGATCTACTGCTGCACGCATCCGGTCAGCAAGGTCAACGTATGCCTCACCCCACGATGGCTTGAATGGGTTGTACAAGTGACGCCAGGCAGCAGGCTGCTTCAGCACGCCATCACCTACCGCAACGCGCTGACCTTCAAAAATGTTGTCAGCCTCAATCAGATCGGCATCGCTACCAATTGTCAGGTTGAAGGCATCCGCCAGCGGCTTTGCTGTCTGTTGCGCACGCTCAAGTGGAGAGGCGGTCACCACAGTGATGTCGTTGTTCCCGAGTACCTGTGCGGCCCGCAAAGCCATCTCATGGCCGAGCTCGGACAACACAAAACCAGGCAGGCGTCCATAAAGAACCTTGTCTGGATTAAACACTTCACCATGACGAAGCAAGTGAACTGTTGTACGAATGGCACTCATAAGGTTTGCGACTAATCTCAGGTAGCGCGACGGCGAGATGCGGCACGCTTGCGCGAAGGACGCCAGCCCACCGCACCAGCTTGTGCAGCTTCATCGCGAAGAGCGGCACCATGAATCGCTAAGGCCTGGGTCAGCGCCGTAATCGTGGTGTCTTCAGGAAGAACATCCACGCGGAGTCCATGCTCTTGAGCAGTCTTCGCAGTGGCTGGACCAATGCAAGCAATGATGCTCGATGGATGTGGCTTGCCAGCAATACCAACCAAGTTGCGAACGGTACTGCTCGATGTGAAGACAACCGCATCAAAGCCACCAGTCTTGATGGCTTCACGAGTTGAGGCAACAGGAGGTGCTGCACGAACTGTTCGGAATGCGGTGACGTCCTCCACTTCCCAGCCGAGTTCAGTCAGACCTGCAACCAAAGTGTCGGTAGCGATATCAGCACGAGGCAAGAAGATACGGTCAATTGGATCGACCAATGAATCGTAAGCTGGCCATTCTTCAAGAAGCGCCGCAGTCGTCTGGTCACCTTCAGGAACTAGATCAGGACGAACGCCCATAGCGATGAGCGCTTCAACAGTGTCTTCGCCAATAGCAGCGATGCGAATGCCAGAAAGTGAACGAGCATCCAAACCGTATTCAGTGAAGCGTTCACGAATTGAACGAACGGCATTCAGGCTTGTGAAGATAATCCATTCGTAGCGACCAGACACAAGTCCATGCACTGCGCGTTCCATCTGCTGCGGTGTACGAGGAGGTTCAACGGACATCGTGGGAACTTCAAACGGCACAGCGCCAAAAGTAATGAGTTCTTCGCGCAGATTTTCGGTGGAATCTTTGGTCCTCGGAACAAGCACTCGCCAACCATGCAATGGGCGGCTTTCATACCAAGAGGTACGTTCACCAGCAGTTTCGCCAACGATGACGAGACCAGGTCCAGCCTGCTTAGCCAACTTCACAGCTGCTGGAATTGCTTCAAGAGTGGTGTGCAATGAACGCTGTTCGACAGTCGCTCCGTCACGAATGATTGCGATTGGAGTGCGACCATCGCGACCAGCCTTGATGAGAGCCTTTGCAACTTCGTTAACTCGATCAGCTGCATTGTGGATGACCAGCGTGATGAGAGCGTCGGTATGCACTGACCAATCAATAGCCGGTACATCCGCATCTAGAATGCGAACTTCACGGGTGCGACCACCTGTGAGTGACATGCCCACATGTGCAGGAACTGCAGTCAGGGGTGAAACACCTGCGGCAACTTCGAATGCATGACCGGTTGCAGAAAGTGCAGCAGTCTCCATGGAGAGGCGCCCATCCATGACTGGGTCACCTGAAAGAAGGCGGACAACCTGCTCCCCGCGCTTACGTGCCTCCGTGACCACCTTGGTGCGAGCAGCGAGAGACAGTGGAGCGCCCGTGTTATCGGTAGCAATCACAACCTGACCAGCACTGACCAACTCAGCTAGTGTCACAACTTCAGCATCTGAAATCACGATGTCAGCCTGCTCAAGCAACTTGTGAGCACGGACAGTCAATAGCTCGGGGTCACCAGGACCTGCTACTACATAGGCAACACCCATGTACGTGGTCGACTGCGACATTGACATTCACACACCTACCTTGAATAGATTCACGAGGTCTTACGTTGTCTTGCTAGTGCTTGTTATCCGGCATTTGATCGGCTCAAAGCATCTTGTGCTTTGCGCTGCTCATGGAAAGCCAAAATCTGTAGTTCGGTTGCGAGATCAACGCGGCGCACATCGACACCATCAGGGACCTCAAGCAATAAGGGCGCAAAATTCAAAATGCTTGTTACTCCATGTGCCACAAGTAGGTCGGAAACTTCTTGTGCAGCAGCTTCAGGAGTTGCAATGACTCCGATTGATGCTCCTGATGCCATCATCACTTCGGGCAACAGTTCTAGATGCTGAACTACAACTGGTGAACCAGCTACTGTCACGGTTTCCCCGATACGTGACGGGTCCACGTCAAAGAGACCGACCACATTGAAGCCACGGGATGCAAAGCCTGGGTAACCAGCAAGTGCCTGACCTAGATTGCCCACGCCCACAATGACGACTGACCATTCTTGAGTCAGGCCAAGTGCACGAGCAATCTGATAAACCAAGAATTCGACATCGTAACCAACACCGCGGGTACCGTATGAACCCAAGTGAGAGAGATCCTTACGAAGTTTTGCACTGGATACTCCAGTGGCTTCAGCTAGTTCTTCCGAAGACACCACCTTGACGCTTCTGGCACATAGAGCAAGCAATGCTCGGTGGTAGGTAGGAAGGCGGCTGACGGTCGCATCGGGGATGCCACCGCGCACACTAATGTGCGCCTTGGGTGACTGCGACAGTGGCATGGAACCAACCTTCAAGTAACTTATGGCAGTCAGATTATGCGCTTATTCGCCGTTGACAAAATTCGCCATATTTCGGTGAACGTGCTAGGGGCATAGGGTCGTGCAAAAGCCCCCATGCTGCACTGGTATAAGCGCAGAGCGCAGAATTATGCCCCTGGGCTACTGAGCAAGGCATTGCGCAGTCGATCTTCATTGACCCGCCACTGGTCATGAGGCTTTCCATCTACCAAAGTCACCGGAATGAGTTCGAAATACTTCGACGCAAGGGCTGGATCATCCAGAATGGACAGCTCTGACCATTGAACATCCAGTTCGCTGCACACCTTTGCAATGATTACCCGAGCATCAGCACAAAGGTGGCACTCGGGTTTGCCAATGAGTACCACTCGAGCAGTCATGTGTTCTCCTGATGTTCCCTTGAGTGCAACCTTCCCTGTCAGTCTGCCACAGAGGAAGTGGGTACTCTAGAAGTATCGCCACAGAAGGGCTGCTAGGAATGCGCACTAACGATACAGCTGCAACACCTGCGCACATTGCTGCATTCTTTGACGTAGACAACACCATCATGCGTGGTGCCTCTATTTACCATCTTGCCCGTGGTTTGTTTTCAAGAAAAATTTTGAGCGCTTCTGATCTGACTAACTTCGCTGTGATGCAGGGTCGCTTCCTGATGGCCGGCACATCTGAGCGTGTCGCCGATCTGGGCAAGATTACGGAGAGTGCACTTGCCTTTGTCGCTGGTCGCACGACCGAGGATCTTCAGAGTCTTTGTGAAGAGATTTATGACGAAATTATGGCCGACAAAGTGTGGCCGGGAACTGTGCAGTTGGCTCACGACCACGTAGCCGCGGGGCATCAAGTTTGGCTCGTCTCAGCGGCACCGATTGAGTTAGCGAACATTATTGCTAGCAAGCTTGGGTTAACTGGCGCCGTAGCTACCGAGAGCGAAATTGTGGATGGTGTCTACACTGGCAAATTGAAGAGCATCCCAATGCACGGCGCTTCGAAAGTTGAAGCACTCATGAACTTGGCACAGGAACATGACATTGACTTGGTCGCTAGCTTTGCTTACTCAGATTCAAGTAACGACATTCCGCTACTCACTGCAGTGGGAAATCCGACTGCAGTCAATCCAGATACATCACTGCGCCAATACGCAGAAAAACATAACTGGCCGATTCATGACTTTAGACGCCAGAGACTAATTAAGACCTATGCCATCCCGGCAAGTGCAACTGCCTTGGCATTATTAGGCGCGGGTGCCGGCATGGCCGTGTCAGCCAGCCGACGGTCCCGCGCCGAAAAAAGTCTTTAGCCCTTACTACGACGCTGGAAACGCGTCTTCTTTAGCATCTTGCGGTGCTTCTTCTTAGCCATCCGCTTGCGACGCTTCTTGATAACGGAGCCCATCTGGACCACCTTTGCTTTTGGTGAATTAGTACTCGGCTTACTCTACGCAATAAATCGGCGTAGTAATAACTCAGGTGCCATAAATGGCCTTACCCAACTTCCACGAAAGCTGCCTGTAAGTAAGCGTGAACAGCTTCTTCAGCAACACGAAATGAACGGCCAACGCGAACTGCAGGCAGTTCACCGTTGTGTACCAGTCGATAAACCGTCATCTTTGAGACCCGCATGGTTGTTGCGACTTCAGCCACCGTAAGGAAACGCACATCTTTTAAGTCGCGTACCTCTGGAGTGGACATAGATCTAACACCATTCTGTGTAACCCAGTGCTGGCTTCCTCTCCAGTCTGAGTCAATCACTTTTTTGCAGACCCTCAGACTAGTACCTCACCTTGTCGCCGCGATAGCCGGTTAGCAAAAAATGTAGGAGCCCTTTTTAGGCACCGAGTTCGGCTGAACGAGTCTTTGCTGCCAGCATCGCCGCTGCGAATGCCTCACGAACACCGTGAGCATCGAGAGTGTTTATTGCTGCGACTGTGGTGCCATTCGGTGACGAAACGCGCTGACGGAGAACTTCCGGCAAAACACCAGTTTCACGCAACATGGTGGCCGCACCGAAAATTGTCTGCAGTACAAGTTCCATAGTCACTTCTGGCTCAACGCCAAGTGACAGCCCGGCAGAGTACATGGCTTCGGCTATGTAAAAGATGTAAGCCGGACCAGAACCAGAGATTGCCGTTACTGAATCCTGTAGATTTTCTGGAACCACGGCCACTCGACCGATGGCACTTAACAGCTTCTCGGCTCGATCTAGATGTTCGGGTGTACACGAGGATCCTGCACTCATAACCGACATACCTTGCTTGAGCAACGAAGGAGTGTTTGGCATGACTCGAGCAACTGCGATGCCCTCTGGCAATTTGCTTTCGATGAATGCAGTGGTCAGACCAGCTGCTAGCGAAATAACCAAAGCATCTGTCGCCAGAGCCGGTGCCATTTCTACAAGCACTCCCGCTACATCCTGAGGCTTAACCACAATGAACACGATGGTTGCATCGGCAACAGTGTCAAGAAGTGACTGGCAACGCACACCGTAGGTAGAGGTGAGTTCCTCAATACGTTCTTGGCGATTCTCAGTCACAACAATCTCGGACGCATTCATCCCCGCATCGAGTAATCCAGCCAGGACGGCTTCACCCATTGCACCGGCACCAATAATTGCAATCGTCATTGTGTAACTCCTTGCGTCGTGTTGTTTCGTTTCCGAGGATACCGCGAGTCAGTTGCGACAAAGGGTGTTACCCGCGTTCAATTCAGATTAGGCTCTGAGGCGTGCCTGAGAAGAAGTTAGATTTCCCGCGACAGTGGATTGAGTTCATCGATCCTGAGGATGACACCAACCTTTATCGCTGCGACTTGACCTGGTTGACCAGCCGATGGATGTGCATTTGGGGAAATGGCTGCAAGGGCATCGACAGCAACAATCCAGATGTTGGCTGCTGCACATTTGGTGCACACTTCAGCGACAAAGAAGACATGAAGAAGACTAAAAAATATGCCGACATGTTGACCCCAGAAAACTGGCAGAACCATGACGAAGGTCATGACAATGGCATGTTTGAAAAAGATGACGATGGCGAGAACAAGACACGCGCATTCGAAGGCGCCTGCATCTTCCATAACCGAAATGGTTTTGAAGGCGGCGATGGTTGCGCACTGCACATTTTGGCCGGTGAACTGGGTGTCAATCCTCTAGTCACCAAGCCGCAAGTCTGTTGGGAACTGCCAATTCGTCGCTCGTACCAGAATGTCACCCGGCCAGACAAGGTCGAGATCACTGAAATAACGATAGGTGAATACAACCGTCGCGGTTGGGGTCCAGGTGGCACAGACCTTGACTGGTACTGCACAACGGCCACTGAAGCACACGTTGCTACAAAGGCTGTGTATGAAAATTATCAGCCTGAACTCACAGACTTGATGGGTAAGAAGGCCTACGCAATTTTGGCGAGCCACTGCAAGGCACATGAGACGGTCTTGCAGGCTGCTCGTGCAGTGGGCGATCGCAAGATGCTTAAACTGCTTGCTGTTCATCCCGCTGACCCGAAATGGTGACCTGTTGAGTTAGCTGTCACGCTGTCTGAGTTACCCCCTAATCTTGTGGCATGGCAAAAACACCACGCTCGACTTTCAACTGCACCGAGTGCGGTTGGTCCGGCGCGAAGTGGATGGGACGCTGTCCTGAATGCCAAGCCTGGAGTTCCGTGGTGGAATCAACACCACAAGCCACACACGTGGGCTTGCGCACCAAAACGGCTGGTGTTGCTCCAGGCAGACCTGCTCGCCCAGTTCAAGACATTCCCCTTGGCGAAGTTGAGCGCACGACCACTGGCCTTGAAGAACTAGATCGTGTTCTCGGCGGTGGCTTGGTGGCTGGACAATGTGTTCTGCTTGCCGGTGAGCCAGGTGTCGGTAAATCCACTTTGTTACTGGAAGCCGCAGATAAGTTTGCCCGTGGCACGAGCAAGCCGCGAACTGTTCTCTACATTTCTGGCGAAGAATCGGCTGAACAAATTGGTATTCGTGCTCGGCGCATTGGAGCAACTGCACAAACCTTGTTGATTGCCGATGAAACTGATTTGGCGGTTCTACTCGGTCATGTTGAAGATGTCGACCCTGACCTACTCATTGTGGACAGTGTGCAGACCATTGCTTCTAGCGAACTTGATGGTCGTGCTGGTGGTGTGGCGCAGGTGCACGAAGTTACACAGGTACTTACCCGCGCGGCCAAGGGTCGACGGATGCCTTTGCTGCTTATTGGTCAATCCACAAGAGACAACTCAGTGGCTGGCCCACGTTCACTGGAACACCTCGTTGATACGGTCCTAACTTTTGAAGGCGACCGTGGCACACCATTGCGCCTGTTGCGTGCAAATAAGAACCGCTACGGACCTGCTGATGAAGTTGCGTGCTTTGAACAAGCTGATGATGGCCTGCGCCAAGTAACTGACCCATCACAGTTATTCCGTTCGGCCAGAGATGAAGCCATTCCGGGCACCTGCATATCGATCACACTCGAAGGTCGCCGTGCACTACTTGTCGAAGTTCAAGCGCTGGCCACCACGAGTCCAGGCAATAACCCCATGCGTCGCACAACTGGACTGGATAACACGCGAACAGCCATGTTGATTGCGGTAACTGAACGGGCAGCCCGCCTCAAACTTTGGGATAAGGATGTTTATGTAGCCACAGTTGCCGGAGCCAAGGTTTCAGATCCAGGCGCCGACCTTGGGGTATGTCTAGCAATCTGCTCAGCGGCCCGCGAAGTTCCTTTGGCCATCAACATGGCAGCAATTGGCGAAGTTGCCCTCAGCGGCGATGTCCGGCCAGTACCAGGTATGACTCAACGCATCAATGAAGCTGCTCGCCTTGGTTTTGCCACAGTCCTCGTCCCTCGCGGCACCAAGTGCCCACCAGGTCTAACCGGACTGCGCCTCATCGAGGTCACGAACCTTACCGAGGCGGTAGCCCGCATCTAGAAATGTGGTGACACAAATTGTCACGAGCACACCATCAGGCAACATAGAATCGTCTTAGTCCTCAACCCGAAAGAACGACGGTGCCTGCTAAAGACATTCCAGACCCAGATGCAGTATTGCGCTCGGTCCTTGCCCAAGTTGCTCCTGGTACCGCTTTGCGCGATGGACTTGAACGTATTCTTCGCGGAAGCACGGGCGCACTCATAGTTCTCGGTCAAGACAAGACTGTCAGCACAATCAGTAGCGGCGGTTTTGACGTCAACATTGATTTCACCGCAACGCGTCTTCGCGAGCTAGCCAAAATGGATGGCGCTGTACTCTGCGATCGCGACGCATTGAAGATTCTCTCTGCGGCTGTGCAACTCTTACCAGACCCAAGCATTCCGACCGACGAGCAAGGCACTCGTCACCGCACTGCTGACCGTGTCTCACGCCAGACAGGACTTCCAGTCATCAGTGTCAGTAAGTCTATGAACATCATTGCCCTATACCTTGAAGGACGTCGATATGTCCTCGAAGATTCAGCAAGTATTTTGTCCAAGGCAAACCAAGCTTTGGCGACACTTGAGCGCTACAAAATGCGTCTCGATGAAGTTCAAGGTGCTGCCTCTGCGCTCGAGATTGAAGATCTCGTCACAGTTCGAGACGTATCAGCCGTTTTGCAGCGCCACGAAATGGTGCGTCGCATTGCTAGCGAAATTTCGAGTTACGTTGTTGAGCTCGGTACAGATGGTCGCCTTCTGAGTTTGCAACTTGATGAGCTTGTAGCGTTCACTGCCGATGAACTGCTCTTTGTCATTCGCGACTATTTGCCGGCAGCTGGCCGTAAGCAAAAGCCACTTGAGCCAGTATTGGCTGCTCTATCCAATCTTGATTCTTCAAGCCTGTTGGATCTCACTAGTGTCGCTGGCGCTCTTGGTCTGCCGACTGACCTGGAGGCACTGGATAATCCTGTGCAACCGCGTGGCTACCGCTTGCTTTCAAAAGTGCCGAGATTGCCTGAGACGGTCATTGAGAACTTGATTACGCATTTTGGTGGTCTGCAGAAGTTGCTGGCTGCTGGTAGCGACGAATTGCGTGATGTTGAAGGTGTGGGTGAAACGCGTGCGCGTTCAATTCGAGAGAGTTTGTCACGCTTGGCTGAATCCAGCCTGCTTGAGCGCTACACCTAGGCTTTTGCTTTAGTCCACAACAAATCGCATGGCATGAGCTTGCACTTTGCCATTATGCGCGTGTACCCAATAGGCGCCATGTTGTGCCTTACCCATCAATTGGCATTTAGCCTCAGAAATTTTGCCGTCCCAAATGACATTAACCGACCAGGACTTTCCTGCACCCAGCGTTTGAACATCGGACGCGGTACTTGGGTTGCAGTGATCTGTTGACCACACCAACGCAGGACCGGAAGTAATGGTGATTTCGTTCGCACCACTACCGAGATCGCGAGTGCAGGTCTTCTTTGACTTGTTGGTTACCTTTAACGTGAGCGATAGTCCGGCGCCCACTTGTGTCACGTGCTTGGCACTGCTCACTGTGACGCGCAGGTCAGCATCGTGACATGTGCCAGCGACACTACGCACCGTGGGGTTAGTGACTGGAACAACTTGAGCACTTGGCGAAACCTTCGGTGTCATCACCGCAGTCGGCTTGGAGCTTGGCTTCTGAGTGACCGCTGCTTGCGGCTTGGCATCTGATCCGCCGAAGATGAGTTTGCCAATCACCGCCAGCACCACAATGAGTCCAAGAATCATAATGATGCGACGGCGCCAATAAACCTCGGGACGCTCTGGCCCGACAGGATGAACAACTCCAGTCACACGTTCACGCTAATAAGTAAATACCCCAAACTGTTGGAGGCACGACTAACGGGATACTAGAAACGTGACGATTCAGCGCGAAGTGATGAACTGGTTTCAGGCAAATGCCAGAGACTTGCCTTGGCGTGCCAAGCACACAACTGCCTGGCAAGTATTGGTCAGTGAAATCATGTTGCAGCAAACCCCGGCTGAGCGGGTCACTCCGGCATACCTGGCCTGGATTGGGCGCTGGCCGGATGCAGCCGCACTGGCGCAGGCAAGTCCGGCAGATGTGCTGCGCCAATGGGATCGGCTTGGCTACCCAAATCGAGCAATGCGCCTTCATCAATGCGCAAAGAAGGTCACGAGCGACTTCGGTGGCGAATTGCCCAGTGACTATGACCAGCTCCTCGCGCTACCAGGAATTGGTGATTACACAGCTAGCGCCATCCTGGCCTTTGCTCACGACAAACGTTCTGTCGTATTGGACACCAACATTCGCCGCGTGCTGATGCGAGTCTGGAATGGTCAGGAGCGTCAGCCCCAATCTGTGAGCGCTGTCGAACGGATGCTTGCCGATGAGCTCACGCCCCAAAAGGATGCTGAAGCCGCGTTATGGTCGGCTGCGGTCATGGAATTCGGAGCAGTAATCTGCACTGCGCGAAATCCTCGGTGCGACCAGTGCTTCATAGCAAGGGAATGTCAGTGGGCTCTAGCGGGCAAACCCAAGAGCAGTATGGTTGTGCGCTCTCAAAAGTTTGAAGGCACCGATCGACAAGTGCGCGGCAAGCTCATGGCCGTACTGCGCGATGCATCGGGTTCAGTTTCCAAATCGCAGTTAGACCAAGTCTGGACCGATGCACAGCAACGCGAGCGAGCACTCGATGGTTTGGTCAGTGATGGCTTAGTTGAAGTCATGCGCAGTGGTCGTTACCGCTTGCCGTTGAACTGAGGGTACCGCTGGTGGACAGTCAAGTGCTCAGTGCCTGCATCTACACCCGCACCAGCATCTACACCGTCAATGTCAACTTCAGGCATACAACTCATGACAGTTGAGATATTGAACGGCCGATAGCAACACATCACCTGCGCACCCACTACTCGGTGCGACAGAATGTAGACATGCGCGCAGTAGTCCAACGAGTTAACGGTGCATCCGTGCGCGTTAATGATGAAGAGATCGGCAGTTTTGAAGGCCCTGGGCTTATGGTGCTAGTCGGGGTCAGTGTTGAAGATGACGTTAGTAAATGCGCGCAATTAGCCGACAAAATCTGGAAGTTACGAATCTTTGACCGTGAGCAACTCGAGGCTCGTGGTATCACAGTGCGCTCCGAGTCTAAAGAAGTTGCCGCGTGCGACGCCCACTTACCGATTCTGCTCATCAGTCAATTCACTTTGCTTGCTGATACTTCACGCGGGCGCAGACCAACTTGGCAGAATGCTGCTAACGGCACCCAGGCCGAACCGCTTATCAACGATGTGATTCGGTCGTTGCGCGATCTTGGTGCGCATGTAGAAAAGGGCAAGTTCGGTGCTGACATGCAAATTTCGCAAGTGTGCGATGGGCCAATCACCATCACACTTGAGGTCTAGCTAAACGACAACTGGTACTTGGCTAGCTGCGATTCCACCAACATCGAGGACCGCATCCAGTGGAACAGTTCGCTTAATCAGGCCAAGTCCAACCGGCCCAAGTTCATAATCCTGCACGACGCTAGTCAATGCGCCAACAACCTTTTCGCCAAAAGTAATCGGTGCGCCCATGTCTGGCACTTCGTTGGTAGAACCATCAAGTAAGAGTTGTACCAACCGGCGAGGTGGTTTCCCGAGGTTGTACACCTTCGCAACGGTCTCTTGTCCGCGATAGCAACCCTTGTTCAAATGAACGGCTGCTGCAATCAAACCCACTTCATGAGGGATTGTTCGGGTGTCAATATCCAGATGTAAACGCGGCACACCAGCGCGAATGCGATGAGCTTCCCATGCCCAGGTGCCCACAGGCTGTTCATCTGCAAGTTCTGCGACGAGATCTGCACGCGGCACAATCACCTCACTAACCTGCCACGAACTTGGTCGCTCAGGAACGTAGAAATCGGTCACTCCAGAATCAAGAACCAGTGAATCTGGCGAATGCCACGTCGGGTGAGTTGAAGTCAGATGACCTGGAGCGCCGATGACTGCATAGTCCTGTGTCACATCAGTGACTTCAACCTGCAGCATGAACTTCATCATGGTGAGGTAGCGAACAAGCTCACTCATAGTGTTTGGTTCGACTGTTATCCACGTCGTTGAGCCATCGTCGATAACATGCAGGTCGTGCTCTATATGACCCTGCGGCGACAAGATGAGTGCTTGTAAAGAAGTGAAGGGATCACGGAAATCAGCAGTGGTCAATGAATGTAACCAACTGTGACGATCAGTACCAGCGACCGTGATTACACCACGATGTGAAAGGTCTACTCGACCAAGACCAGCAGAAAGCGCCTTCTGCTCACGGAATGGATCACCGTAGTGCCAGGCGACACCAGTATCAATACTGTTCTCATCCATAGTGGGCATTGCAGTCATGATTACATTGTCCCCCACGCTGAGCCGCAGCCGAACCAATTGAGCGCCGGACGCAGATCGAAGAAGTTCCTTACTAAAGGAGCTTTTGCCTGCCAACACAGGTAGCACATTGGCCATGAACAGACACGTGGGACACGTCCGTTTCAAAACCAGCCTGTTCGCGCAGTAGTTGTACGAAGACTTCCGCTGAATTCGCAGGAATCGATGTGACGTTCTGGCACACATCACAGACCAAGTGAATATGTGCCTCGTCGTCCACTGAGTGATAGGTCGGAGCGCCATGACCTATGTGCGCATGCGTTACAAGTCCAACTTGTTCAAGTACCTCTAGCGTGCGGTAGATCGTTGAGAGGTTGACAGCCCCGGCAGTCTTTTGAACTTCATTGAGCAACTCTTCAGGCGTGGCATGACCAAGTGAGTTCACTGCTTCAAGTACGAGTTGGCGCTGCGGAGTAATTCGGAAACCGTAATCCCGAAGAACGTCATTCCAGTCACGAGCCATGGTTAATCTGCCTTAGTAAGTTCGAATGACAGATGTGATGTCAGTGGGGTTCCGGGGATGGCCATGTCATAAACCCAGCCCAATTTGCTGTTATACAAACCGTAGAGACGCTTGCCTGCGGAAACTTCCTTTGCAGATTCTGTGCGCAGGATGGCATCCGTGTCCAGCTCTACCCGAGCGCCGGTGATTTCTGCATTCTCAATTCCAGTTACCGTCACCTTGCCAAACCATGACTCAAGGAACCCGGTCGGATGGGCAAGGAGAAGTTCCACTTTATTGTCTGGTCGTGGACGCCAAAAGCCGCCTTCCATAGCAAGTGGTCTCACACGATTACCTTCGGCATCTAACTCCCAGGTCTGCGACCAGTGCGTAAGGAATGGGCGACCATCATGCGAGATGCGCAATTCTTGGCCCACCTGAAGACCAGCTTCCATCGATGGGTAATCAACCAAGCCCACACCAACCCACGTGCCGATTAACCAAGACAGATGGGCTAACTCAGGGTGATATGAAGTACTCAGTTTTGACCCTTAAATAGTTTGTAAACGACATACCCAGCGAACCAAGTAATCAGTACCGAACACGCAACCAGAAGGCCTGTGTAAATATTTTCAACCACGGCTTAAGTCTACTTACTTAAGCAGATTTTCACTTGCTCAGCACTGCCGACTCTCATCGAGCTCTCTTCAGCGCCAACTCGGGACATTGCCATACAAAAGCAAGATCCGAGGATGTCACCCAACCGCTACATGAACGGCTGAGAGCAATCCTCGGATCTTGTCCAGATTTAGGTACGTCAGAAACTAAGCAACCACTACATCAAGGTCCGTGATCGCACCAAGTGCAGCAGAGACCTTTGTGCGTGTTGTTGCACCTGGAACCAAAGTCACTAAAGTCCAGTCGCCAGGAGCAGCAAAGAAACGGAATTCGCCCTTGCTGTTCAATGGGACTTCTGCAGTGAATTCATCGTGAGCATCATGCAGACGAACGTAACCAACAGGTGCTGGCTGTCCATGGTTCACGACAACACCTTGGATGACCGCTTCTTTATCTATATCAACGCGGTCCAGAGAAATGCCACCGACTACGGCGCCACAACTGCTCATGCCTGACCTGGCTCATCACCTAGGGCAACAGGAACGCCAACCAATGAACCGTATTCAGTCCATGAACCGTCATAGTTGCGTACATTCTCGAGACCGAGCAACTCATGCAACACGAACCAACTGTGTGCTGAACGCTCACCGATGCGGCAGTAAGCAATGGTGTCCTTAGCAAAGTCAACGCCGGCGCCTTCGTAAAGAGCCTTCAACTCATCATCTGACTTGAATGAACCATCTTCATTGGCCGCCTTACTCCAAGGAATATTTGCTGCAGTTGGGATGTGACCTGCAACCTGCGACTGCTCCTGCGGCAAGTGTGCTGGAGCCAATAGGCGCCCGGCATACTCATCTGGAGAGCGCACATCAACCAGGTTCTCGACACCGATTGCCTGAATGACTTCGTCACGGAATGCGCGAATTGCGCGATTCTGCTCGGAGGCTACGTAGGTTGTGGACGGACGGGTTGGGACATCCGCAACGAGTTCGCGACCATCAAGTTCCCACTTCTTGCGTCCACCATCAAGCAGGCGAACATCCTGGTGACCGTAAAGCTTGAAGTACCAGTAAGCGTAGGAGGCAAACCAGTTGTTGTTGCCACCGTAGAGAACAACGGTGTCATCATTAGCAATGCCCTTGTTGCTTAGAAGCGCTTCAAACGCTTCCTTGCTGACGAAGTCGCGACGAACGCCATCCTGGAGATCGTTCTTCCAGTCAATGCGGACAGCACCACGGATGTGGTTGGTCTCATAGGCGGCGGTGTCTTCGTCAACTTCAACGAAAACAACCTTGGAATCATCGAGATGAGCTAATGCCCACTCTGCATCAACGAGTACTTCGCTGCGGCTCATTATTTTCTCCTTGTTGTTATTTCAGATTAAGAACAGTTGTAGTTATGAAAAGACGCGCTTGCCCATGAGGAACATCTCGCAGCCCAAGCAGAAGCCAAAGGCAGCATTGAGAAATGCAGCAACCAGCGCAAGGCCAATAGCTACTTGAGCAACAGCTGCAGCTCCAACAAGAAGTGCTACCCATGCCACTGCAGCAAAACCAAAGCCCACAAGTTGAGCGAATTGTGGCGGCGCCACATCTTCAAGCTCGGTTGGCGCAGTAAGTCGCGGTCGGATGAACTTGGCGAAAATCTTGCCGTATGGCTGCGCTGGCAAACCAATGAAGGCGCCGATTGCAAAGACCACTGTCTGGATTGTGATCAAAGTTGTGGCAAGGGATGAAGGCACACTCAGTAACGAGACTGCGAGAACCACGGTTGTGATCGCAGCACCGAAGCGCGGACCACGTGGATCAATTTGCTGGCTCATGTGTTTCCTTGAAATCTAGATAGCGCGAATGGACTGAGTGAACAACCCTTCGGGGTTGCAAATCTAGTGGCTACAACACATGGCGGAACCAAGGCGGCCGTAATCGACGACGCGACGCTTGGTAAGAACCTGTCCATGTGACATGAGTCAAACACTAAGTGAATTACCTTCAGATTGCGCAAGACCTTTGCGCAACTGCAATTGTTTTGCAATAAGCCAATATTTCACCTCCTAGCGGTATCTGGCATACGGTACAAGTAAAAGTTTTTCGACTCTGAAGTGAAATAGGCGAGGTGCGATGTCCAACCAGGCAATCTGGCTCATCGTGCTTCTTGGCATGTCCACCATGTTTGGTTTCTATCGCAAACGCACGGACGGACGGATCAAACTGTCCCGTGCCATCGAGAGCGAGAGGCACAACCAGATGCCCAGCAACATCTCTGGTGCAAATCCTGAAGGACAGCAGGAGTGGCCACTGGTGGCCGATACGAGCGAAACCGAAACAGCTGGCGACGCTACACCTCAGCTTCTGCATGAAATAGTCGCTCCTGGTGAACCATCAAAGGTAATGCCAGCTTCAGAGACTGAAGCACCAGACAGGACCACACCAGAGCCTCCGAACAGCACCCCTGAATTTAAATTTGGTCAGCCACTCGGAACAGATGTAACGCTGGTCCAGTTCTCGTCGGCCTTCTGCCAACCTTGCCGAGCAACCCGACTGCTCCTTGATGACGTGGCTGCATCCACTCCAGGAGTCGTTCACATTGAAATCGATGCAGAGGCACATCTTGATTTGGTCCGTGAAATGGGCGTCACGCGCACGCCTACAACTTTCATTCTCAATGGCAGAGGTGATGTCGTGGGCAAGTCGGTCGGATTACCCAAACGGCTTGAGGTCATGAATGTCGTACAAGCTGTCACGGCAACGACCTGACCAAATGGCCACACATGGACAGCCAGCATAAGTTCGGTAGAATAAGGAATCTTCAATCGGTAGGTGGGTGATGTTATGGCCACAGTTCTTCTACTTACGCGTGCACTGACCCCGTCCAGCACCGTTTTGCCCGGCTTAGAACTACTCAGCCACCAGATTAAAGTAATGTCGCCTGATCCCACGGCTCTAATTTCGGCGCCTACCTGTGACATTATTTTCATTGATGGTCGCACTGACCTTCCAAGTGCTCACAGTTTGTGCCGCCTCATGGAAACCACGGGCAACACCACACCAGTGATTTTGATTACCACTGAAGGCGGGTTAGCGGCAATCACCCACGAGTGGGGTCTTACCGACGTCATTTTGGATTCGGCTAATCCTGCTGAGATTGAAGTACGTATTCGACTCGCCATCGGTCGGGCAACCCAAGGTCCTTACTCAGATGTGAATCCTGAGATTCGCTCGGGTGAACTCACCATTGATGAACAGACCTACACTGCACGTTTGCAAGGCAAGGCCCTTGACCTGACTTACAAGGAATTTGAACTCTTGAAATTCCTTGCACAGCATCCAGGTCGTGTATTTTCGCGGGCGCAGCTGCTCCAAGAAGTCTGGGGCTATGACTACTTCGGTGGTACTCGAACTGTGGACGTTCACGTTCGTCGCCTGCGTGCCAAACTCGGTGTGGAGAATGAAAATCTGATTGGCACAGTTCGTAACGTTGGCTACCGTTTTGTGGCTGGCTCAACATCTGCACATGAAGACGAAGATGTGCTTGTCTCACCATGACAACCCCTGCCACACCCGCGGACATTCGTGAGCACGCCGACTTAAGCCCAAATGAAATCGCTGAAATACAAGATTTCACTAATACCGTCGCTTCGGCTGACGGAATGTCGCCGCTGAGTGAGCACGTACTTATTCATCTGCACCATGGGCTTGATCCCCAGTCTCGCCATTTCTTGGCCCGCGACGAACAAGGCAATCTGGTGGGCTACCTGCATCTTGATCAAACAGATGCTGTCGCCGGTGCTGCGATTGAGGTTGCCGTTCTCCCTTCAGAACGTGGTCATGGCATCGGCAGTGGCCTTGTGCGCGAAGCCATTTCAGAAGTAGGTAACCATGCGATTCGGCTCTGGGCGCATGGCAAACACGCTGGAGCGCATCAGCTCGCTCACGCACTTGGCTTCGAACAAGTCCGTGAACTGTGGCAAATGCGTAGGTCGCTCTTTGCGCCAATCCCGAAGCAAAATGAGATTGAGAACGTCCGCATTCGGGAGTTCATACCCGGTCAAGATGACCAAGCGTGGGTAAATCTGAACCATGCCGTCTTCATAGACCACCCTGAGCAGGGTGCATGGACACTTGAGGACCTGCATGTACGGATGAGTGAAGCATGGTTTGATCCGGCGGGGTTCTTTGTAGCTGTTGATACCCAAGACCAAATGCTGGGCTTTGTTTGGACCAAAATGCACGGCGGGACAAGGCACAAACACCATGAGCATCCGGAAATTGGTGAAATTTATGTTGTGGGTGTTGCCCAAGAATTTCGCCATCGTGGCATCTCAACGGTTCTGACCGTCAAAGGGCTGGAATACCTTCGCTCACAAGGCCTACCAGCAGCAATGCTCTATGTCGATGAGGACAATACGCCGGCCATCGAACTATACAAAGGCTTGGGCTTCACGCACTGGGATACTGATGTGATGTTTAGGCGAGTGTCGGGGTAACTATGGTCGTGCCCACGACATACTCATGACGATGGCCATCTACGAATAGCCAAGCGGACTGTCGTCCTCTTACTTCCCACTCAACTGGACCACCGACAATCGCGGTGTCTTCATCAATACCGATGACATGAACACCCTCAGGCACCTTCATAAAGCGGGTAAAGAAATCAGGTACATGAGCAAACATGCGGTCGAAATGTGGCAGAACGCGAATGTGTGGCAGAAGACCTAGCCCACGAGTTGCTGGATGGTTAGGTAGTCTCAAAGTTGGAATGTGATCAGCCAAAGCCATCGCTCCTGCGCTGCATCCTGCAAGCGCTGCTCCATCACGCCAAGCAGTTTCTATCTCTTTCCAGAGTTTGGTATCGCGCAATGTATTAGCGAGAAAACTCGGATT
>Ga0209084_1001166_pt1 | contig 22786 bp, 40 predicted proteins | sample C_130820_MF_Meta_FD_187309 | JGI IMG/M metagenome (GOLD analysis project Ga0209084, IMG submission 187309) | Freshwater microbial communities from Lake Croche, Canada to study carbon cycling - C_130820_MF_MetaG (SPAdes) (version 2) | ecosystem: Environmental > Aquatic > Freshwater > Lake...
AGTGCTTATCTTTCCTTACAAGATCGTGCTAATGTAACACAACAATGGAACTTTGGTATACTGGGATATGGTAGCAATAATTTTTCTATTGTTAACGCTACTGCCAACGCTACTTGGACGTTTGGTATAGATGGCACATTAACATTACCTGGTGGCGCTGTACTAACTAGTGCCAATGATACATTAGTTGTGAACGATAATTTTTCAATAGGTGCTTATAGCAATAACACTAGACTACAACCAACTCAAACAGATGCTACTGTAGAAATAGCCACTTTAGCCACGGGCAATTTAGATCCAAGCATTTGGACCTTTGGTACAGATGGCAACTTGACATTGCCTGGCAACACATCCAGCATCAACTATGCCAACGGTCAACCTTATGGTGGCGGTAGTGGCCCAGTTGGTCCTAACATATCAGTTACAGGTAATATTGTTGCTGATGGTAACATTAGTGCTAATACTTTTTATATTGGCAACACACCTTTTACTCGTACACTTACAGTAGGAACAGCGACAACACCAGTCACTGTACCGCTAGCAAGTAATAATAGTTTTAATGTTTTAACTGCCAATGGTAGTTCTAACGTAGTGGTATATACAACTTAATTCTTTTAGGAAATAATAGCAATGGCAAATAGAATCCCATTAATCGTAAACGCTGGAGCAGCACAGATCCAGGAGTTAGCAACAGCAGACAATTTAGAAATTTCTGCTAATATTGTCGCAGGCGGCATCCTTACAGATGGATACTACTATGCTAACGGATCACCTTATGGTGGCGGTGGAAGCAGTAGTGCCGCAGGTAATGTCGGTGATATTCAGATCAATGTAGGGGGCAATATTGGCGCTGATTCTTCATTGCGTTATGTTGATGATGGCGGCGAGATGACTCTTTATGCTGATTATTTTAATACCAGTACTGTGTTTACTAATGATATACTTGGTAGCGGCAACGCAATAACCATATCGGCACAGTTTGGCAACACAGTTACGTTTGATACAACGGGCGGAATCAGTGCCGCCGGCAATATAGCAGCCGCCGACTTTATAACCACAGGATCAAACGGCAATATCACCATGACTGGTGGTAACATTACTGGTGCCAATGCAGTCAATGCTAATGCTATTATTGGCAACGGTAATTTACACCTACAGCCAAATCCTGCTAATGCTGATGCTTTCTTGGATATCTTCTTAACGGGTAATACAGGCCCAGACATTCATATTGCTGGCAACGGTGAAAATATCATTATTGGTCGTGATACAGGTGCCAATATTTTTGTTGGTAATGATGGTGAAGTTTCTATCCAAGCCAGTAATGGTACACCATATACTTGGACCTTTGGCGCAGATGGTGTCTTACAAGTGCCTTCAAATGCCGCAGCGGCTGCTCCGGGCACCATTGCCGCAGCAAACGGTTATCCAACACTTTTGGCATTCGGCAGCGGTGGAGGCTTTGGCATTCACGGTGGTCCAGAATTAGACTGGATGAATGCCGACGACCCTGCTAATACTTTTGGTAATAGTAGTGTATTACGCCACACCGCGTTTCTAAATTCCACTGGTTTTTACATCGGAATGAATGAAAACCACGTGGTAGGAAATACGTCACCAAGTTGGCTTTTCACTCCTGACGGTAACTTAACATTACCAGCCGGTGGCTACATTGGGGCCGCTGATGTTAAAGGCCAAGGCACTATGATTACAGGTGGTCTTGGAAATCTCACAAGTGTAACCAGTTACTATGCTGACGCTCCTGGAATATATTCTAGTTGTATGACTGCCAATCCAGATGGTACACTAAACATCAGTACTTACGGCAATGGTACTGGACAACTGGGTCAGTGGAACTTTGCTAATGCAGTATTGACATTCCCAGACTTAGGTTTAATTGATGACAACAGCGGAATCCTCCGTATAAAATCACCAGCCAACACTGGAGTTCAGTTGGGTTCCAGTAATGACCAAAACTATGTGACTGTGGACAACTCTGCTATTACCATTCAGGTCAACAGCGATTCCTTGTCCAATACTACGCAACAAAATTGGGTCTTTGACACAACCGGCAACTTAACAACTCCGGGCAATATTAATTTTGTTAACAATACAGCAATACAACAAAGCTCATTTGATCCAAGCCCAGGTCGCACAATAGAAACTGTAACACTACGTGCAAATGTTCAAGACGATGCTACTTTGTTATATTTAGAAAATACTGGTAATGCTAATTTACGTGCTTGGCAAGATATTAATCTTAACACATATACACAAACACGCAACAATAATTGGAAATTTGATGCTAGTGGTGACTTAACAGTTCCTGGCAATATTATTGGCGGTAATGCTAACGGTATATTAATAAGTTCAGATGGTAACGTAACTCTTAGCAGTAAAGGAGCAGAGTTCGTATTTGATGCTCCGGCTGGTAATTTATATCTTCCTAAACCCAATGGAGCAATCGTTTTCCCTGATGATTCGATACAAACTACTGCTTATAGTAACTCTGCTGTTGCTAATTACTTGGCTAGTGGCACACTAAGCACCCTTATTGCTACTACAGGTAATGTCACTGGTAATATCTTTAATTTAAGCAACGCTGGTAATTTAACATATAGTTCCATTCAACAAAATCAAAATGCTCCATATGGTAGTGAAGCATATGGTATTGAATTATTAACTACTACTGATGATGCTAATGTATTCAGTAGCGTCAGTGCTGGTCCAGACTATGTGTCTTTGAAGAGTACCAATGCTGGCAACGCCAATGTTGTACTACAAGGCGGATACGGTATCACACTCAGCACAAGTAATGCCACAGGCGGAGCTATTAAGAACTGGACGTTTACTGCAGCTGGTGAAGCATTGTACCCAGGCAATATTTCTACTTCTGGTAATGTATATGCTACTAATATAGTGGCAGAAGCATCATTTAGTATTCAATCATCTGACTTTAATGCGGTAGTTGGCAATAGATATGGAGTAGACACTACTAGTAATCCAGTAACAGCCACATTAACTGCGTTTCCTATAACAGGAACTGCTGTGTTCTTTGCTGATGCAGGCGGAGCATTTGCCACAAATAATTTAACAATTAACCCAATTGGGCGAACCATTATGGCTAGCAGTGGCAACTATGTGGTTAACACTAACAACAAGAGTTTTGGGTTATTTTGGAATGGAACAACATGGCGCACATATAGTAATGGTTAATAAATACACAAAAGGAATTAAATCATGACAGCACCAATACAAATCGGGCCAGGAATCAACATAGGAGCAGGCGTTAATGTTGGAGCTGGAGCAGCTCCTATTACAGGTGGGACTATCACATATCTTGAAATGGGCCCTCCAGTTATTCCAGGAAATCAGTTAGAAGATTCAACTGCCACAGTTAATGATCCTATTGGATTTACCATAAACAATGGTGGTGCAACTGGCGTAGCCGTGGGTAATCTTACTCCATCCAACAATACATTCTTTACTAATCAAGGCTTAGGATATTACATGGCATCATTTGGGCCAGGAAGTACTCATCCTACAGCGCAAGTTCAAATAACTGGAGTTGGTGGTTATTTGATATTCTACATTGACCATACCATAGGTTATCCAGCAACATTTAACTATCCATTTGTGATAGCATAAGGAAAATAAATTATGTATATATTAACAGCAGATCCAAAACCAGGCGACCCAGGCTTCTGGGAGTGGCATAGAACTAACAACCCACCAACTTTTCCAAAGCCTGAATAAAGATAATATATGTCAGCACCAGGAATAAAAATCGGAGCAGGAATTAATATAGGCGGTGGCATTGGCGTTGGTGCATCCGCACCAGTAGTTACTATCCCAACATTGGATATCACAGGACATACATTTGGCCAACCATTTGCTTCTGTTACATTCAACATAACCAGTGATGGTGGCAGTCCTATAATTGAAGCCGGAGTCATTTGGGGATTGCCCGGGCAGACAACTTATGCTATCAGTGTGGATAGTTGTGTAACCACTAGCACTACTGCAGAAAGAAAAGCTGTACGAAGCGGGGATAATTGTGCCAATCCAATACTTACCGGAATAACCGGATCACAAACAGTTGGCTTTAACGCCAGTGAATTTCTATATGAATCTATCAATGCTGTAGCCTATGCTATCAATTCAGTAGGCATATCATATAGTCCTACCATACTAACTTGGGTTCCCACTATATGTCTAGCTGAGGGAACATTGATTACATTAGCAGATGAAAGTACGAAACCTATTGAAAACATTCTAATGTCAGACGTGATTCGAGTTTGGGATTTTGATAAAGGTGTATTTGCTTCAGCCAAACCGTTATGGATCAAACAAAAAGAAACAACTATGCGGTATAACTTACTAACATTTAGTGATGGAACAACACTTAAAACTATTGAACAGCACAGAATTTTTAATAAGGAAGCTGGAGCATTTACTTACCCAATGACTGATGATACTCCTATTGGCACTACAACTATTAATGTATTGGGCAATGAGGTTACATTAGTTGATAAGTGTATTATGATTGATACTGTCAACTATTACAATGTAATTACTGAGTATCACTTAAATTTATACGCTGATGGTATTTTAACCAGTATGCGTTATAATAACATTTATCCTATTGTTAATATGAAGTTTATTAAAGACTCTCGTCAGCTACGCAAGCATAATGAGTTTGTTGATATAGATCAGCGTTGGATTGATGGTTTACGATTAACAGAACAAATAATACCATTAGCAGCTATTAAACGATACATACAGCGACTAGAGTACACAGACGCTAATCAGCAAATAATAAAGGAAACAATATCATGTCGGCACCAGGAATAAAAATCGGACCAGGAATACAAATAGGCGGTGGCATTGGCATTGGCGCAAATACGTCATTTACAGTAAATCCAGGGGATATTACATTTAATACATTACTCTATAGTGGATATAGTTCTTACAGTTCAGCAGGATTTACTTCTGACGGCACACAAGTATACAATGGTATTTGTTATACTATATCACCAGCACTCCATGATCAGATTACAGCCGCAATGACTTTGGCCAGCATGGATCCAATTTATGCGTATGCTTGGAATGTTACCTGGACCACAGGTGGTACCAGTATAGCCCGAGTAGGACTTGATGCTAACGGCAGCAATACCTTGTGTTTTTCCTTAATTGATCAAGCTGATACACAGTGGCAAACAGGTGGTATTAATGGACCAACACAGACAGGCGCATTTACATTCCCAGCTACCTTTACACCATACTATCCACTTACAACATTAATCTATGCCAACAACTGGTGTTAAATTGTAACCGATGATCACTGTAAGACCCGCTGATACTCGCGGTAGTCCTAAAGCAGATTTTATTCACAGCTATAGAACATTTAGTTTTCCAGCTTACTTTGATCCACGCTATATGAACTATAGCGATTTACAAACTATCAACGATGACCGTGTTCAATATGCTTGGCAAGTGCCCTGGCATGAACACAAGAACATGGAAATCTTTGGCTATGTTGTAGAAGGGTCAAGTCATCACGTGGACAGCTTGGGCAATGATATTGAAGTACCAGCTGGGGCTGTTCAGCGTATGAGTTGTGGATCTGGTATAAGCCACACTGAAGGCAATAAAGCCGAGACACCTAATCGTTACTTACAGTTATGGATTCGTCCCAATGTACACGATACTGAACCTCAACACAATTGGCATCAGTTTACTCGTGAAGAAAAGTTAAATCAATTTTGTGATATAACAGCCAAGCTACCCGTCAAACAAGATGCTAAATTTTTAGCTGGTATCTTTACTGATTATTTTATGCGCTTCTTACAACCAGAAAGACATTACTACTTGTATGTTGTCACAGGTCGGGCACAGATAAACGGTATCGATGTCGCAGAAGGCGATGGATTAAGTTTTGAACAGGAAACTTTCTTGGAGATAGCAAATCCTGTTGAGTCAGAAATTATACTGTTTGACCTAGTTTAAGCTGTTTAATATGCTTGCACTCATTTTTCTGCCATTTACTAGCCGGACAATTACACGACCACACTCCCGCATCATCCGTTACAGTATAGATATTACCAGCTGATCCTGGAACACGATATTCTTTTCCAGGTTTAGCTTCTAAAACTTCTTCTCGCGGTCTAAAATTCCAAGTATTATTAATCTCTTTAAACTTGCGACGACTAGCACTAAATGGTAGTGGATTATTAAACTCAGTAACTTCGCCCGTACTCTTTTTCACATAGCCAAACATCTTATCTTTAGCATCAGTAACAAAGTAAATGTGATTGGGCACGTCCCAATCGGTTACTTCCTTTATTGTTTTCATCCTGTTACTCTTTCGTTAGGTTTATAATCACGCACCATTTTAACTAAACGATCGCGATGTAGCGTAATACACTCCACTACACGATCATAAGCCATTTGATCATATCCGCCAATATGCCATTTGTAGTCACCCATAGGTGTGCGACTTGTTTTGTAATCATATATACTTGCCTTAGTACCATCCTCGAACTCCAACAACCATTCGCAAGTAACCTTGTCCATATCGTAATTATTTGGGCCATACTTAGGCTTGCCAAAGATCTCTACAAGTTCAGAGAACGTAATTGGGAATTCACCTTTGAGCGAGCTCATATTCATATTTGAACATTGTTTAAATTTCATATTACTCTCTTCCTTGCCACTTTCTTGGCCACTACTGCTCTCTTCCTTGCCACTTTCTTGGCCACTACTACTCTCTTTTTTACTGCTGGTTTGACCAATAACACTTTTTCAACTGGAGGCATGGCAGTAGGAGTCACTTGTTGATATAATGGATTGGTAACCAATTCTCCAGCGTCTACTACAATATTTACATATTCCTCCAGGCGTTTGATCCGTATGCTTTCAAACTCCACTTGAGCGGCATAGAACTCGGTATGGGTCTTGGCCTCAAGGAATGCTTTTTTGGCCTTTTCCAGTTCAATTGTTGCCAAATCAATTGAGCTTGCCGGGGCAAAGATGTTTCTATAAAATTTTCTAATCATTTTCATGCTGACATTCTCCTTTAAATCATTTATTGAACAATAATCCTTTGATAGTATCATACTTCTACCATTTCCCAAGCGCGAGTTTCACAACTAATTCTAACTTCGTTGTCAGTAATTCGACCTTCATAAGCCATTACTTTAAGTTCGTACACTTCAGGGATTAATCCTGTTTCAATATACCGAACTACACCTTGATTAACTACTATGCGATTAGTGTTCATACTTCAGCCATCTCCCAGTTAGCAATACGACGTTCCATTTCCATATCAATAATGCGGGCAATAGTCATTTCTTCTTTAGTTAAACTATCACGATGGATTGTAAATGTATCAATCAATACTTCAAGTTCTTTAACAGGCATTGTACGAACTCGTGCGCGATATTGATCTGGTGTTAGATATTTTTTCATTAAAATAACTCCTTAGTTAGACAAATTAATAATTCTAGCGTCATATTCCATAAAACTTACTTGGAATGGAACAAATACTTCTTTGGTAACACGACTGCCATATCCGCTTTCAGTAAATTCTTTATTGTCAAACACATCTTTACTAACACGGATTTTAAATGCCTTGTAGCCTTGACTATCATCAATAGCTAAAACTTCGCCTTCTACAAAACAATCACTGCGGTTCAACATAGGTTTAAAATCATAAGCACGGATCACATCACCTACTTTAGCTACATTCGCAAATTTCAACATTTCTAACTCCTTTTAATTAACTATACAACTAGTATAACGCATCAGGAATTAATTGTCAACCAAAATAAAACCCCGGTAAATCCTGGGGTTTTTGGTGTAAAATACCGTTGTTTTTATACAACAATTCTAGGCTAGATCTAGCGTAAATCACACTAGGTCCTTGGGTGGGTTAATCTGGATCTTACGCCGGCGATTGTGGCCGCGCTTGTCTTTGTAATATTCGCAATCATACTCAGGATATTCCCACTCGTCGCCGCACATAGCATAAGCGCCTTTGATAAACCGTGAGTCTGTTTCTTTCGGCAAAACCTTACAACTACACTTGTATCCATAAAACGAGTCGTAATAACCTTCGTATTTAAACGTTACTAACTTCGTGTCACAACGTAGACAAATCATTTCCATAAACTTCTCCTTTATTGAGTTTTACTTTATTAACGAATTGTAAAAATCAACATCTTCCTTGCTATAAGATTTTAACTCATTTACTTGTTTTGCTAAATTTCTAAGATTTAATTCTTTTTTACCGCGCCATATATGTTCGTTAGCTTCTTTGTGCCATAATGTCCAAGCATCGTATAATTCGTCATCTAGCCCTGTTAAATTCTTTCCAATACACCAGACTTCATCGCTAAAACTTCTGCCGTTAGCATCTGCGCTTGCCTGTAATGTTTGTGTCGCTGTAATTATATTCATTATACCTTTGCTCCCCATTCATTTTCATAGTCATAAAATGCTACTATATCCATATCGTTCAAATACACTACTAGCCCGCCTAAATCTTGTGCGTGAGCTAGACCGTGTTCAGTTTCAAACAATTCTTGCGTATCATAATGTTTAGTAACTGCCGCATTAATCTTGTTACTTTCTTCTTGTGTAAGTCTAGCCATTTAATTCTCCTTTTATTAACTACGCCACTATTATAGCATTTTGGTAATTAAATGTCAATCTAAAAAGTAAATTCTCTGACCCAAGTGAATCTAGTGGTCGCTAAAGGTAACCAGCGCCTAAACTGACGGCGATTTTCGGATGTAGCTAAATCATACTCAACTAGAACCCAATTCTTTTCTTGTGAGAAGGCTACAGTTTCTTGGGTTTTAACCAATCTAACAAACTTGTCATTTAATTTAGCAACTGTAGTCATTATTCTCTCCTTATAAACAACTATTATACGATATATTAAATTAGTAGTCAACCAAAATCTAAGGACAGGAGAGCCATATAGCTAGGGCCTACTTTTGTTGTATTTTTACAACAAATCTTGTTTTTTAAGTGTTTCCAGGGACTTGATAACTGAATTAGCCCATGAATACTTGGACCTTATTATATCGCTATTCTTTGTGGCTTGATGTGATAATGCTGAATAATTAGTATATGCTTCTTTTAATGCTATACGAATATTATCTACAGTAATATTGGCCCAACGACCGTAATTATTATCGATAGCAGGATAAAAAGATTTATATTCAGGACAATCGATATCCATTAATTCATAGGGAACAAATACGCAAGATGTTTTAATATCCTGTAAAAATTCTGTCTGTGCTGAATAATATGTAGTAATTAACGGTAATCCTGTGGCGGCCGCTTCAATTAAAGGCAATCCCCAACCTTCTGCTTTACTGGGGAATAAAAATACATTGGCTGTGCGATATAAATTAACTAATTCTTCTTTAGTTTGATAACCCCATACTAATCGAATATTATTAACTGCCAATGTTTCGAATTTATTAACTAATTCATTAAATTTCTCTGTGGGATCTTTAAAGAAATCGGATTTAATTACTAATTCAAAATTGGGATTATTACCATATTCTTCAGCAAATGCGTCCAAACATTCATTAATTGATTTGCGTATTTCATATTTGCCAATTAAAAGGAATCTAAATACTTCATTTTCAGGTTTTAAATAAGGATTAAATAAATTAATATCAACTCCTTCGGGAACGACATTAATTAATTCGGATTTAATTCCGTTTTCAATGGCTATTTTCTTCCCCCATTCGGACGGAATCCATAAATTATGTCCTTTTAATATATCTAATATGCTGTGTGGAATTACCGTAGATTCAAATACTGTCCAAATAATATTAGTGCCTTTAAAATGTTCTTTTAAATTAATAGGAACAAAGGCAATATTAATGTCGTCATCACTGCTATCTTGAACAGCCTGCGTTAATTGCTCGCGATTGGTAAAATCAATTAATTCAATATATTGATTAACAGCCTCTACTTGTTGTATGGCTTGTACATAATTGTGATAATGTGTGCCAATGCCGCTGTCATTAGCCTGTCCAATTAAACGAATTTTCATTTAGTTATTATACTACAGAATTATTCCGGTGTCAATTATTACGAAAGCTCTTCCCAAGCAATATTTTCTGGATTTTTAAGTTCTTGTACGCGAACAGTTGGATTACTAGCGAACATACCATTAGCATAACGGATGTAAATGAGAATCTGTGCGAAGTCATTAGAGTCAGCAGGACCAACTTTAGAAATAAACTTTTGGCCAGTACCATCTGCATTGCCGTATACAGTTCCTTTGGATACTAAATTAGTAACCTCTGCTTCGGCCGGAACAAAATATAACTTGCTCGGAGTTAAGTAATAATAAGGCTTAGGACCAAAACGTAGAATACTAGCAATGCCTTTTGAACTAGATAATGTTGTTTCTATCTTTTCTTCATAGGCTTTCGCAATGGAAGAGAATAATGGTTTAGCATATTCTTTCTTTGTTTGCCAATTAGCTTGGAACCAGTCGCCAAACGGGCGTTGCCAAGCATCATTTGTTTCAATTCTGCTTAATATTTCTTGTTCTGTCATAGTAAGATCTTGTGATTTACTAGAATTTTTACCAGTACAACGATATTTGTTTTGCTTTGGGTCATACATAACAAAAAAACGCGGATCTTTTGGGGCAATTGGTTTGCCTGGATTGGCTTTGGCTAAAGTTAATACTTCTTTAAATATGCGTTGTTTCATTATATCGTACTGCTCTTTGGCTGAATGACTAAATGTATCCAATCCTCTCGGAGTTTCGATGCCTAGCGTCTTTGGTGTTAAATTGGCTAGGGTAATTCCAGATTCAGCTTTTACAGAAATTCCAGCTGTTACACCGGATATAAATCCAATGTCAGTTACGCCACCAGCAATATTTGCTCCGCCAACCCAGCTTAATTTTGTTGACTCAGCGCCTTGTTTAGCAACAATCATAGGGATAATAGCTTTACCACGCTGTGCCCAACTCATAAACATATCTGCATCAAATACTGGCAACAAATACTTGCGAATATCATCGTATGTTTGCTTGGGCGTAGCCAATATCTCGGCTGGAATTGAGCGTTCTGGATAACGAGGGTTAAATTTACCCTTGCCAACCATGCCATATAATGCGCCTACTTCGGAGTTATATCTTACTATATCTGACGCTTTATTAACAGCTTCGTCGTCTTCGTCTACCATTGGTTGTGGGTCAGTTACTTCATTAATTTTCATATTTTTCTTTATCAGCGATAGTATATTTATTACTCTCAGCTTTATGCTCACGCCAGATTTCTATCATTCTATTTTTAACTGCTTGAGCAGAAATATCCTGCTGATTAATTACAAACGGAATATTAAATTGAGTCATGTATGCTATTAAATTGTCTTTTTGTTGCCATTGTGATTCACCTCTGAAATGACTCATTAATTCATTTGCTAAATCATCTAATGCTTTATTTGGATTTGGATTTCTATTGGTATAATTTGCTCTTTTTCCTCTGGCAGGTATTTTATTCCCACCAGCATAAACGATACCAGTTAAATATTCATGAAAGTTTGGTATAGATTCTGCGTCTAATATCTCTTCAGATTCCCATCTGTCTGCTTGCCCAACTGTTCCGTTAACTATATCATTAACGCTAACTCCGCCTATGCTCAAACCGCTTTGATTACCTGCTTGAATATCAGCAATCGTATCAGCATTTGCTGGATCCGTCAACCATTTCTCTATCTTTCCATTTGACATCTTATTATGCCCCGCAGGATGTAGTTTTTTTCCATATCGTTGATGTAATAAACTTTGATTAATACGGAATCCTAAACTACCAGCAGCAATCATTCCTGGATGCGGTACAAATTGTCTACTATAATCACGGGTAAACCATATCTGGCCCCGGCGACCAATTAAATTATCAGTTTCAAGTATAATAAAAAAATTATTTTCACTAGTAAAATGATATAATGGAGCTTCTCGAGCCTCGGTCAAAACTTCGAATATTTTCACAGTTTACAACTCCTGTGTGGCATTTAATTTAGCCATAATTGCTTGCCAAACGCCAGCACCTTTATCATCATTAATAGCCATTGTTCTTTGCCCTGGGCCGTGTAAGTATTCCATACCTCTGTATAATTGCCCCAATATTCTAGTAACAAATCCCTTTGAAGTATGTAGGGCATATCCAGCATCAATGCCTATGGTATGTGATATCGTTCCGTCTGCTTTAATTTCTGTATCATAAGCACAATCTAATATAAGACCAGGGTCATAGTCAGCATCTCTAGTAGATTCACTTCCAATTGACAATAATATCTTATTATGCTCGTCGTTGTGGGGGAAATTGCGATTAGTTACATCTTGTAAAATTGATAGCATGCCGCTGTCCATACTCATCTCTGACAAATCAAACTTACAAGCCTCTGCTGGTAACATAGAGCCTACCGTCTTATTAATCATTGTAAAACATTGTTTAGACTCTACTTCAGGAGCAACATCATTATAATAAAGATAAGGATGCCCGCTTTCTTTAACTTGTTTAACCATAGCAGGTGTAATAGGGAATTTAACCTGTTGTGCTTCGTTGACTAAATTGATATATTCTCTTAAAGTGCGCATAGTTATATATTTAGCAATTCCAAATATAAATCTTATCCTGCTTTTTCTTGCCCATTTTCTGCCCTAATTGCTGTAATAAATCCTCCTCTAAATCGCAGGGAGTTAATCCATATTTTAATGCGTCATTATACATTTTAGGACTAATATTAAAACAAACTTTACCACCTTTTTTAATATTATTAACGCATTTATTAAATAAAGGAATAAAGAAATCTTCGTAAAATATTTTATCATTTTCCCAAGGCTTCATTTTTTTATATAATTCCATATTAATATAAGGAGGGCTAGTTAATACAAAATCATAATCTATTTTACTATAATCTACAGCCAAACAACTCGCCCATATCATGCTTAATTTTGATTTATTATCCACTGTAAATAAATCATTACCAAATGATGTAGTTTTATTCATTAAAAAATTAATCATTCCGTCGTATGCTGGCTTCATTTCATCATTAGTATCAATGCCCACATAATCAATTCCTAAGCTCCAAGCTCCTAACATTCTGCCTCCCCATCCTGCTGTGGGATCTAATACCCGAGTAGCACCATATTTCTTATAGATATATTTGGCTGTAACTGATTTAAACATAACAATGGAACCAGTATTAATTCTATAACATTCAAATATATTATTAGCGGGAACCTTTCCACCCCTATTACGCTTACGAGTTTGTTCAATTAAAAAAGCCTTTTTAACGGGATCCGCCCACATATCATATATAGTATCACGGGGTTTTCCATTGCGTTCCCTAGTACAATGTAATAAATTAGCAAATTGAAAATGATATAAAAAGGGATTACCATAAAAATTATTGGAATTCTCGTCCCCAGAAAACTTATTTAAATTATCTAAATCCAATAATAATGCTTGATCCGTAATTAATTTATGATTAACTATATCATTAATAGTAACTAATTCCAAATTATCATTTACTGTGCGAATTCGAGTCATATCAATATTATAACAGAATAAAATACACAAGTCAAATAAAACGGTCAATCGCTATAGAACTCGAGAACAAGCGCGAAGCGCATGCAAAACCCAAGTCAGTCAGCTAGCAATACATCAAATATAGTGCCATATTGCCACTTACCATACTTCAATCTACGATAACATCCTGACTGATATTCCTGCCACAATGATAACTCAATTTCCCTCATAACTCTCACATGATCTTCTAACCATAAACGATGCTGTTGTTCATAACATATAATATTCATAATTCATTCCAATTTCGCTATAGAACTAAAGAACAAGCACGAAGTGCAAATGCAGGTTCTCTGGATATTCACTCAACCAACTTAAACTCTAACTCAAAGTGTAATAGTATATAAGTTATATGATGGGAACTAAAGGGTAGTTCAATCTTATAACAAGGATCATATACACCAAATGATGCTGTGCGACTGTAACGTATGGGCAAATCCCAACGAGTACAATAGTCATGTATTCTAGCTAACATACTAGCATCTTCTGTGTTAAACAATAATTGCATATATTAATCATTTCGCCATGGTAATGATTGATACAAAACTTTCATTGCTTCATTGCCTTCCTTAAACATATCATGGCATATTGTTGGCGTTCTATAATTAACCGTGGCTAACCCTGTACAGCCAAAGTTGGGTAATTTTGTACTAACAGCAGTATAAAATGGTCTATCTGCACCCCATTGCCCATAAAACATATGGGAAATAGATACTAAATGCTCACGCTTAAAACAATAGCAGTTGGTATCAACAAAGTTAAGTGTAGAATCGTAATAAGTAGGCCAATCACCCAAAGACTCACAATCATCATCTCTAATGTATTTTTCGTCTTCACTACATATTCTCCTTAAAGCATAAGCCCACATTAAATCTTTACTGTTAATTGTATTAATCATAGTTTCCACATGATTGGGCTCAAACCAATTATCTTCATCTAAAAATAAGATATAATCAGCATTTACTAATAAGGGCATAGCAGCATAAACTCTATGTCCATACCAACCGTTACTGCCTATGTTTTCAGGTAGTGTAATAACACTTAGTTTGTTATTGCAATATAGTTTAAATGCTTCTATGTCTGGTAACAACTGATACCAAGCATTCTCCCCATCACAAACAAGTAAATGCTCAGTGGGTATAGTTTGATTGCCCACACTTTCTACTGCTTTTGCCAGTGTATCTCGGCCAGTAGTTGGCGTAATTACCATAACTCTCAATTACTATCTACCTTGACGTTAAACCGTAATGCGAACTCTACAGCTATAACTGAATCTTCAAACTCAAAGCTCATTCGATCCCAAGTAATACCTTTGTATCCATTATGATCTATTGTATCAATATAGTTACGATATTGAATCCAAGTGTTAGCTGTAAGATTCTCATAGCACCACATATAAGCACCATGACACATCATTCCTTTTGGAACACAAACAATATACTTTTCGACACCATTGAAATTACGCTGTAATACAGTGATCTCATTGGGTACCTTACTGCTTAATGGAAAGGGTGAAGTGGGTAGCATAGTCATATATTTAAGCTATCGTTCTCGCCCGAGGATATAATAAAGCAAGCAATTATGCTTGTTTGTAAGATAAAGTAGGAAAAGGTATAAAAATGTTTATATAATAGCTTAAATGTAAGATAAAGCAATAAGATAAATGGTTAGTATTTATTAGTGTAGAAAACAGGTAGAAACGGCAAAAAACACAGAATCGGTGTTTTTGACACCTGTAAAATAGGTTTGAATTATGGTTGTCATATGATATGGAAGAAAGTGTCAAAACCTTCAGTCCTCGGGGCGAGAGTGATGAGAATAGGCTATACATCACCTACTCCGACCGTGAATCCCAATTCCATCTCGCACTATCTCTACTGTATAGCCTACCGTATAACACCTTGCTCGCCCGGTTTCGTTATAGTATGCTACCTTGTCCGCTGGGTTCTCTTAGTATACGCTACTATACGCTACCGTGTTCTACCGTTATCCTTTGCCCTATACGGCGTCGAATACGGTTCTGGTCCGGCCTTGAACTTCTTGCATGCAGTGAATCAATGAATAACTAAAAACGGATTCACTCCGTTCGTCCCGACTACTAACCACAGGTAACGATATCACCTTGTTTAATACACCTTTGCCCACGCTCGTTAGTAACCCATTCCGGTGCTATATACTTCTCTCTCTGGGGTTGACCGTTAGATAAATTATCAATAACACTAACACTGGGTTCAGGTTGATCAGCTAGTATAACAGCTATAACTAATACTGAGAATACAGTTAATATGCTGGTAATAGTTACTTGGGTGACGAGTTTCATTTGGGTTCCTTTAATATACCGCGTCTGACAAGTTCTTGCGTTATTAGTTCAAGTATAATTCGATCATTTGGGCCCCAGGATTCTAAATCCGAATATAGTTCATATAGGTTAGTAACTTCTGCTTGAGGGCGGGCTTGTAACATTCCCTTATACTGTTCTATAGTGCGCATTATCTAAATCTTGACTCGTTGTATACACGATATGCCTGTATAGTTCTTAACGGATAAGCCAGGGGATTCTTTTTGATATCGTCTACCAATTCGCCCAGGTTTTTCAAGCCCAGGAATGTGACTTCTTTAATTAATGTTTTAGTGGCGGTTTCAAGCTTCATATTAACGCTCCAGTGGTGGGATTGTGGGCTCGGACATTATACTAACTCCGGGTAACAAACTTCAAGGATAATGTCCCGGACACGTTCACGGTCAACAGAGTCACCCGCAAACTCTTCTTGGCCATATTGATCCTCCATGCGGCACTTATATAGTTGGGTGGCGAGGTTAATCTGCTCCGCGGTAAAGCCCAGGTTGTAGATACCTTTGGGGCCATAAAAATCTAACATATATTGGGTAAAGTTCATTTTGTTATCCTATTCGTTTACTATATGCATAGTATAGCATCAGGGTAATTAAATGTCAACCATAATCCCGGGTTTTGGGTTCGGATTATAGTGCCTCATATAAGTGAGCAAATACCTCGGGTGAAACATAGTCCTTGACATAGATATAAACTTCATCTATGCTCGATCCCTGACGCTTCATACGTACGATTTCAGCAACAACATCCATTATTCAGCCTCCACTTCGATGTTGAGTTGATCAATGATTGAATCAGCAATTAGGCCCAGGTCCATAACATCTCTACCGGATAAGAACGTTGAACTACCCTTGCTGATCTCCGCGTTAATAGCCGCCTTTAATAAGCGGGCCTGCTTGTCTGTTAACTGTAATGCTACCATTTATATTGCTCCTCTATATGCTTAACTATATACATAGTATAGCACCATAGCATTATGTTGTCAACCAAAAGGTGTCTGCCTATCGGCCCAACACGCCACGCCTACTCTTAGTATAACATCTTTAGTTTATATTGTCAACCGCCTGGGGCCAGAGTGTTGTATAAAAACAACGGCCTGTGACTAGCTAGAGCTTGGTTCGTAGCCCTATATACAGCCCTATGCACAGGGTTAAATAGCCCCTAAAATAAGGGTCAAAATAGCTCCCCTTCAGCTCCCAGTACTACATGGTCAAGACTCTTAGTCGAGAATGGTCGAGAATGGTCGAGGCCGGTAAGGGGGGTCTAAAAAGCGACCATACCCCCGGTATGGTTTATTAGCTACAATAGAAAAGGTCCGCGCGAATTTGGTGTCGGTTCCGTCCGTGCGTAATCTACTCTTTATTCTACCCTAGTAAAACGACCTGGGTGGTTGATTTCGGGGTTTTCAAAAATTTGCACAAAAATTTTTTTATTCTCTTGTGCATATAGACCTATATTAAAGGATCCTTTATAACAGTATATCCTATTAAAGAGTTCTTTAATACTAGTGTTGTTTTTGGGGATCGGGCGGCAGCATGAGAACGCATAGTATAGTACCATATTCATACTTTTGATATTCATCTAAACTACCATAAGTCTTATATAGTGCTCTACGATATATACGCTGTAACCACACTCTACGCCCAGTATATGTCAGTCGAACGGGGTACCAAGCAAACCACTTAGCCCATTGATGCTTGTTATCGCTATTATCCATAATGATGCGTCGTATTCTATGTCTACTGTATTCTGGCTCGTTCGTGCTCATATACATAGTTAGTTATGTTATATTATACCAGTTAATTTCTAGTCTAATAAATATTCCTATGCAATATTGGATATTCTATATGGGTGGAGTTGGTGGGGATGGGTTCAGAAACTTACTCGAATATGCTGATAATATTACTCCCGTTGACGGAGTTAAACGATGGAAAATTAGACGTAAATTTGAAATTACCAATGGAAAAGTTAGATTTAATAATATACCATTTACCACGGATACTAACTTTTTAAGAAATTATGTTAGTGATACTAGTTTAAATCAAATAGAGCTGTTACCTGCTTATCGTCAATTAATTGAGTCAGGGGAAAATATAGTAGTAGCCGTACATCCTAGATATTATAACTTTAATCCTAATTTCAAATATTGGGATTTATTACAACATAAACAACATAAAATAATATTATATTCTACTGACTATATTCGAGTATATGAAGATTTTAGGGATAAAGTACCAGGGCATGACCCAGGATTGTCTTATATTGATTATCTTAAAAAAATGAATATACCTATCAATGGCTTTACTAATATTAAACCCAACCAAGCTACATTCATTGATATTGAACTAGCATGGCGTGATTGGGATTATTTAAACAATATTTTAATTAGCATAGGTATTAGTTTAGATCAAAAATACTATGAAGAGTATTTAGATGTTAGTCGACGACGATTTAAGTAAGTTTATTCTATATTAGTTTTGTCGTGTAGTTGTTTAAATAAACGACTAATCTCAATATCTATAGCATCAGGGTGTCCTATATAAGTGTCTATATGTAGTGTTCTACTATACCATAATCCCATGCGTATAACATTGTTAGCTTCGAATATATTAATTTCAATACCATCTATATGGATTCTACTTGCTTTATATGTATTAAACCAACATGAACCTTGTAAGCATTTAAATAGCCACTCTACACCATAGTATCTTATTAACCCTTGTTTAACATCTTCTACGCTAAGTTTAAGTTCATTCATAGTCTTTATAGTAGTCTAGTATACTACGCTTATATAGTTCGATATGCTTTTTGTTAGTGCGATATGCTGTATACGCTCCTAACACTATGAGTATTATAATTACTATAGTAGCTTTCATTTACGCCTTAATTCATTCCACATACGCTGTTGACTATGTCGTTTACGCATATTCAAGTCATGTATTAAACTAGCAGTAGCACCCACTATAAATCCCAGTATAGCACCAATAACAACGGAAGCGATTATAGGGTTCATCCTTGACGCATCAAATGCATAGTAATTGATTGAGGGGTTTGATCATTGACAACTAAGATTCTATTAGGCTGGGCCAGTATAGTAGTATCATACCATTTGGTATGTGATGCATTCTGCGGTCGCCATTCATAGCGATATTTAATTCTAACTCGTTGTTTGGTAAGGTTTTCAACTATTCCTAGTCTAATACCTTTAGTCCAGGAGGTTGACCAGCATACTACTTGTCCGGGTATTAAGGGTGTTCCAAGTCTGTCATTGTGTTGGTATGTTTTCATAGTTTACTTTCTAGCGTTAGAAGCGAGGGCGCTTCGCGCCATGGTTCTCTGGTTCAATAGTCAAATCCTTCACTACTATTATACAAGATATTTAATTAAATGTCAAATACAACAAAACCCCTTCTCAGGGGTTCTATTGGCTATATACTTTCCTCCACACTATAGCCTGCGGATAGTAACTCTAGTTGACTAAACTAGACCCCGGGAACGTTCGGGGATTTAGGAGCAGTCATAAACTTTATTGCATAGTATAAATGTTGTATATAACACTTAACTCGGCTATAATTAATATAGCTAGTACTGCCCACATCTTCCAGTGATACTTGCCCATTATTTGTTATATGATAAATGAGCCCATTTAGCATTTTGCTCTTGACGAATCTTTTCAGCTTGTTTGGGTGTCATTTTAATTTCTGGGAATACTCGCCCAAAAGGTCCGCGACTTACTTGAACTTGAGCACCTACTAACTCAACCATGGCCTTTGATGGTACTCGAATCACTACAGTATTTTTCAACTTAGCACCGTTAGCCTTACTAACTAACAAACGAGTAATTTCAGTGCGTCCGTTATCAAAACCACGCGCCAACAACTCTTTAATAGCGCCATCTTTAGTCAAGGGCTTGGTAAGTTTAATCATTTCAACTTCAGTATGTCCTACCTTAGTTAAATGTAAAAACCTAGCGTCCGAAGTAGTAAACCGTAATTTAAGTTCACCTTTAAATCTGCTAACACCTGCGTATGTAAATTCTTTCATTTATTGCTCCTATTTGTTTACTATACAACTATTATAGCTTAAATGCATTTAAATGTCAACCAAAACAAGTGTTGTATTTTTACAACAGTTATCTATTGGTAATAACCTTATCAGCTAGGCCATATGCCACTGCTTCTTCAGCACTCATAAAGAAGTCCCTTTCCATATCGGCACTAAGCTCTTCAAATGTCTTACTGGCAGAATTATGTTTAACATAAATTTCAGTCAAATACTTTTTCATTTTAAGTATTTCTTGTGCTTGGATTTGGATATCGGTAGCTTGTCCGCTGGCACCGCCCGAGGGTTGATGTATCATATGGCGGGCATTGGGTAGTATTAATCGTTTACCTTGAGTTCCTGCTTGTGCTAATAATGATCCCATACTACAGGCTTGTCCCATGACAATGGTACTAATATCGGGTTTAACAAATTGTAGTGTGTCATAAATTGCCATGCCGGCAGTAACTGACCCACCTGGAGAGTTTATGTAAAAGAGTATGTCCGAGTCCGGGTCTTCTGCTTCCAGGAATAATACTTGTGCCACAATTAAACTAGCAGTATGTTCGTTGACATCTGTGTCCAACATTACAATACGGTCTTTGAGTAAGCGTGAGTAAATGTCGTAACTTCTTTCACCTTTTGCTGTCTGTTCGACAACCATGGGAATTAAACTTGGCATATCTATCCTTTATGTTATAATATTACTATTATACAATCAAGGGTCGGTTAAGTCAAGTCTTTTAGTAAGTTAAATAGTTTGTTGTTTTGAAGGGTTTGCCAATAGCGGCATACTCTAACTGCTTGAGGATTTTAAGTTTCATTTGGCGTACTTTGGTATGATTGTGGTTCCAATCAAAGGCTGCCATAAATTTACAAAAGCTGGACTTTTTATGACGCTTGGCCTGTCTGCTGTCCATATAGTGTTTTACTGCTAGTGGATTAAATCCAAATTTATCAACCATGTCACTGGCCATGTTAAAACTAAAGGCACCCATTTCATCTCTGTGACCAAAGTATTCCTGGTCATCGCGTTGTTTGCGATAGTATGCTGTACTTTCATATCCTGGAATACATTTAAAGTTTCTACTGCGATACTGCCGCATATGGATAACTTCGTGTAGTATAGTATCGGCAAAAATTGCACAAAGCCTGGACCAACGATATTCAGTTATTTTAACTGCGGTATCTTTAGGATGATAACTTACCACTAACTCGATAGCACGGCCAGAACCTGATTCATCGATATCACTGTCATATATTCCGCCGATATAAGGAAATCCGCGAGTTTGTTCTACCCCATTACGTCTGCGTGTTACTTTAATTGGTAAACTAGATTTAATATGATTGCTTAAATATTTTTGGAACTCGTTAATCTCCATCTTTTTGCCCACAAGATCTGGCCCTGCTGTATATAACAAACTATACAGATTACTACGGGTTAATAAACTCCAGTTAAAATCCTTACGCATTTTGGGTTCCGATAAGACACAGTATTTAGCTAGATTTCAGCTATATTTAATTATACTATTATAATATGGAAAATGCTACTATTTTGGGCATTGATTTTGGGGCACGAGCTTCATATCTACTCGTCCGGCATTCTTTAGCTGTTCGGGATTCATTTTGAAGGATATATGTCCCTCTAATTTGGCATCCTTGTAAATAACCACATTTTTGGGTCCGTAAAAATTGGAGTCTACAAAGTACTCGGCACCCTGGACATTAAACCCGTTAGAATGATCCAACATATCCCAAGTATAGCATCCTACAAACATAACGGCATTGGTATTAGTATAAACAGTAGCTTTTATCCTGGGTTGAGTATTCACCATCATATTAAGCATAGAGTTAACCTTGGCTTGATCGCCAAATCCCACTTTATCACCGCCCGCCCCAAACGGCAGGTTTGTAGATAACTGAATAATACTAGCCGGTTGTCTACAACTGCCTCCCACAGCCAATTGCCAGCAAACTCCAGGCCATTGTTCTTGCGATGTAGTTTTAACTGCTTCCCACAAGGACTTTACATAGTCTTGATTCCATTTAAGGGTAAACGGCACAAACGCAACAGCATTTCTGTCATCGTCAAATTTAACTGTAACAGGCTTGATTGATAAATCAAATCCCAGTCGATAAAAGTCGTTTACTACCGAATTGACTAACCTATCGCCCTGACCTCGTTCATACTGTAGTGTGGATAGTTGAACTGAAGCTTGTGCTCCTTCAAAGTCGCCAGCACCTTTGCTTTGATTTAATAATCTATTAGCAATAGTTGAACGCTTGATCCAAACCTTCATAACAGTTCGGACTCCGATATCGGAAGGTTCTTGACTTACAATTTCGTATTTGGTTACATAGCCCGAGGCATAACTGATAATTTCATCTCTAGTTACACGGCTATTATTAACTTCGGTTTCGGAAGCGATAACGGATCCAATAACTTGCTCAACTGCTATTCTAAATCCATTAAGTCTAGCGGCTTCTGGACTAGCACCCTGCCCCATAACTTCGATATAATATACCTTTTCTCCGTTAAGGGTTGTCCAAAAACCTGCGCCATGTGCTTGGGTAATAATACCCAAAGCACAAACCAGTACTGCTAAGATATGTCGCATATTACATTGACATTAATTTGCCAATTTCAACACGGGTCGGGGCATTCTTTTTATCCCAACGCATTACAACCATTACTGCTTTGCCATCATTAATAATACTACCTTCTTTCAAGTATAACCCTGATAAGATACCACGATTAGAA
>Ga0209084_1001167_pt1 | contig 22774 bp, 25 predicted proteins | sample C_130820_MF_Meta_FD_187309 | JGI IMG/M metagenome (GOLD analysis project Ga0209084, IMG submission 187309) | Freshwater microbial communities from Lake Croche, Canada to study carbon cycling - C_130820_MF_MetaG (SPAdes) (version 2) | ecosystem: Environmental > Aquatic > Freshwater > Lake...
CATGCTTTACAAGAAACTTTAAATAAATTAGAATTAAGCACTAAGGAATTGGAAATTACTCTTCAGAATGCCATAGAATTGGGTGATTTGAAAACAAGGTTTGTTTCAATGGCGTCACATGAATTTAGGACTCCTTTGACTTCCATCCTTACTTCTGCTACTTTGATTGAAAAGTATAAAATCTCTGATGAACAAGCTAAAAGGGATGTTCATATCGAAAGAATCAAATCGTCTGTAAGTCATTTGACTGAAATCCTTGAAGAATTTTTGTCGGTAGGAAAACTAGAATCAGGAACCATTGATTTACATCCTTCCTTAGAGAATTTACAAGAGTTTTTGGACGATCTATTGATCGATTTGAAACCTTATGAAAAACAGCAACAAAATATCATTCTTCAATTGGAAACAGATATTGTTTGGACTTCAGATTATTCAGTTGTTCGTAAAATATTAATCAATGGTTTATCTAATGCATTGAAGTTTTCTGACAAAAATGTTGAAATGAATGTGTTTCTGAAAAATCAAGTTCTAACGATCAAGATAAAAGATTATGGGATTGGAATTAGTCAAGAAGATCAAAAGCATTTATTTGAGCGGTTTTTTAGAGGAAATAATGCAACCAGCGTTACCGGTACTGGATTAGGACTTTATTTGATTGGTCGTTATATCAACTTGATAGGCGGAAATTTAGAAATTATCAGTGAATTAAATAAAGGTACTGAATTGATTAGCCATTTTCCTGAGTTAAAATATGATGAGTAATAGAATATTAATTATAGAAGATAATATTGAAATTAGAGAAAATACAGCTGAACTTCTGGAACTTTCTGGTTATGAGGTTGAAGCGGCCTCAGACGGAATCGAAGGAGTCAGAAAAGCTAAATTTTTACTCCCAGATTTAGTGATTTGCGATGTTATGATGCCACATTTAGATGGTTTTGGTGTATTGCATGTATTTTCCACTCAGCCTGATTTAGCGAAAATTCCTTTCATTTTTCTGACTGCCAAAACAGATCGTAGTGATATGCGAAAAGGGATGGAAATGGGAGCAGATGATTATTTGACTAAACCATTTCAGGAAGTAGAGCTACTAAGAGCCATTGAAACTCGATTAAAGAAGAAAAATGTGCAAAAGCCGCAAGTAAAAGTCGATGAAAAAAATTCCGATTTCGAATTAGCTAAAGAAGCCATTGATTTTTTAGATTTTGAAAATCATAATGGAGACATAAAATTCCAAAGTTTCCATAAAAAGAATACGATTTATTTAGAAGGCGAGTCTCCTATTAGAGTTTATTATTTAAAGCAAGGTAAAGTTAAAACCTTTCATACCAATCAGGAAGGCAAGTATTTTATTACCTCCTTTATTCAAGAAGGAGAATTTTTTGGCTATGTGGATATTCTTGAAAATCAACTTTATAGAGAAAGTGCGGAGCCTTTGGAGGATTGTCAAATAATGAGCTTTTTAGCGTCTGATTTTAATCAATTATTGAAAACGAATATTCATCTAGAAAAACATTTTAGAAAAGCACTTACTTCTTATTTAATTAAAAATGAGCAATTGCTGGTTTCAATGGCTTATCAATCGCTCAGAAAACGAGTTGCCTCGGCTTTATACGATTTAGTGTTGACCTATGGAAATGCCGCTGATAATAAAATAAGTATTCGTTTATCAAGAGAAGATTTAGCTTCTCGGGTTGGTACGGCCACAGAATCTGCCATCAGAACCCTTAGTGATTTCAAAAAAGAAGGTCTGATTGAAATTCATGGTAGTGAAATGATAATCCTAAATGTAAATGGTTTAAGGGATTTTAAGCACTAGGAAAAGAGAAAAGAGAAAATGGAAGAGAGAGAGAAGAGAGAATTCACCCTCTTAATTCATAATCCATAATTCATAACTAACCTATTATTTCAATCTCAATCGAACGATATTTTCCACATGGTGTGTTTGTGGGAACATATCTACTGGATGAACAACATCAACACTGTAGGCTTCATCTAACCATGCTAAATCTCTTGCTTGTGTGGCAGGATTACAACTAACATACACAATGGTTTTAGGCAAAACTTTTAATAATTGACGAACAACATCCTCATCCATACCGGCTCTTGGTGGATCCGTAATAACCACATCTGGTTTGCCATGAATTGAAATGAACTCATCTGTCAATAATTTCTTCATATCTCCAGCAAAAAAGGATGAATTTTCCACTCCATTATGTTGGGCATTCATTTTAGCATCTTCTACGGCCATTTCAACATATTCCAATCCAACCACTTTTTGGGTTTTATTTGCCAAAAATAAAGCAATCGTACCTGTCCCAGAATAAAGATCATAGACAATTTCATTTCCACTCAAATCAGCATATTCTCTTACTAATTGATACAAGCGCAAGGCTTGATGGGTATTGGTTTGGAAAAAAGACTTAGGTCCAATCTGGAATTTCAAGTCCTCCATCACTTCTTCAATAAATGGTTTTCCATGATAGCAAATAACCTCTAAATCATGAAAAGTGTCATTTCCCTTTTGATTAATCACATAATTCAAGGAAGTGATTTGAGGAAAATTGTTTTTCAAATGTTCCATGATCAAATCAATTTCGAATTGTTCCGCATAGGCAAACTGAACATTAACCATCCATTCACCTGAGCTAGCATTTCGAATGATTAAATTTCGTAAAGCTCCTTCCTTTTGATTCTTTAATTCGTAAAAGGAAATATTGTTTTTCTCAGCAAAATCTCGAACACTGTTTCTGATTTGATTGGAAGGGTCCGGTTGTAAATAACAATGATTTACTTCTAAAATCTTATCAAAACGACCTGGAACGTGGAAACCCAAAGCGTTCATAGAGCCTAAATCGTCTTTTCCAATTTCTTCATTGGTCAACCATCTAGCAGAAGAAAAAGTGAATTCTAACTTATTCCGATAATAATATTGCTCCTCTGAGCCCAAGATTTCTTTGAATTCAGGAAGAGGTACTTTTGCAATTCTTTCTAAATTATCTTTGACTTGCCTAGTTTTAAAACCTAATTGTGACTCATAGGAAACATGTTGCCACTTGCAACCACCACATACACCAAAATGAGAACAAGCAACATCTGTTCTAAATTTTGAAGATGGAGTAATATTAATGGCCTGCGCTTGTTTGAATTTCTTTTTGGATCGTACTATTTTCAAATCACAGACATCACCTGGCGCTACTGGACCTTGTACAAATATTACCTCATCATTTATTTTGACGATGCATTTTGCCTCTGCGGCAAAATCTAAAATTTCTACTTCTTCAATTATGATTTGTACTTTGTCTTTCTTCTTGCTCATCTTTAAAAAATATGTGCAAAAATAGTTCATTCTTATGGCTTAACAACCAATTTAAAGATAAAAGCTTAACTTCGTAGGTAAATTTATGTTATGGAAAATAAAGTTGTAATCATCACAGGTGCGTCTTCAGGAATTGGAAAAGCTTTAGCTTTTGAATACGGTAAGAAAGGTAATATAATTGTTATTACAGGACGAAACCCACAAAAGCTTCAAGAGGCGGTTAATGAATTAGAAGATGCAAGAATAGAAGTAAAAGGAATTGTTTGCGACAGTAGTTCTGAGTCAGAAACGCGTGAAATGATTGCTGAGGTCATCGATTCTTACAAAAAAATAGATTTATTAATCAACAATGCTGGAATTTCCATGCGTTCCATGTTTGAAACAGTGCAATTATCTGTTTTAAAGCAAGTAATGGATATCAATTTTTGGGGTACTGTTTATGCCACCCACGCAGCCCTACCCTATTTAAAAGCTTCCAAAGGTGGAATCATCGGTATTTCATCGATTGCAGGATATAGAGGATTACCTGTTCGAACAGGATACTCTGCATCTAAATTTGCGATGAATGGATTTTTAGAAGCATTACGTACGGAATTATTAGAAACAGGAGTTCATGTGTTAATTGCCTGTCCAGGATTTACAGCCTCTAACATTCGCTCTGCATCCTTGGGGTCAAATGGTCAGGTTACAGGTGAAACCATGCGAGATGAAGAAAAAATGATGTCGGCAGAGGAAGTTGCTGCAGAAATTTACCAGGCTTATTCTGCAAAAAAGAAAACGCTGATCTTAACCTTCCAAGGAAAATTGACCGTCTTTTTGAATAAGTGGATGAATGGACTCATGGACCGTTTGGTTTATAATACTCTCAAAAAGGAAAAAGATAGTCCCTTGAAGTAGTTGAATTTTAAATGATGATTTTCAGGAATAATTGAATGATAATCATAAACAACAACTTATTTAACACGCTCCTTTTTCCAAGCTTGATAAGACATTTCAAATTTGATTTCCTTCTTACCATGTAATTCAACTTCTATCCATCCTGCTTTTCTGTAAAACTTTTCTGCTCTAGTGTGAAATTCGGTACCTAGCCAAACGTTTTGCTGGGTTTGTAAGAAATACCAATCCAACATCAATTGGTGCAATTCACGGCCAATTCCTTTTTTTTCAAAATTTGGATCAATAAATAAAGCCCAAATGTTATTTTCTGTCAGATCAACAATGGCAAAACCAATGATTTGACGATTAATTTCGCACACCCAACCTTTTCCTCTAACGGTTAAAAATTCTTCACAATCTTGGTCTGTGACCAAATTTGGATTCGATAAGGTATTTTCCTTAACAGAATTTCGTACAATTTGGATTTGCGGAATGTCATTGATGGTCGCTTCTCTAAGTATCTTCATTTGTTGACTCTTAAATAAAAATGGTCAATGTTTTTGCAACAGGGTTAAATTTTAGCTCGTTGGATAAACATATCTTGAAGTTTTATAAGAAAAGTGATTTCCCCTTTCAACAGTTGTTAGTTATTAGTTTTTGAAATTTTTAACTTACCTCTTACCTCTTACCTCTTACCTCTTACCTCTTACCTCTTACCTCTTACCTCTTACCTCTTACCTCTTACCTCTTAGCTCAACCAAAAGGTGTATTAAACGGATCGGTTTCATCTTGTTGCATGTTCATTTTACTCCCTTTGAAAACAGAATCGTTTTTTTCAAAAGCAGCTGCTGTATCACCCAAATCACTCGAATCAAATCCAGCATTTCCGGAATTAAATGGCTGAAAATCGAGATCGCAATATTTGGTAAATTTACCAATGAACTTTAACCAAACGTTCTCTAAAGATCCAGAACGGTTTTTGGCCATGATGATTTCACCCATTCCTACCAAAGAATTACCTTGTTCATCTTGAGTAATTTGATAATATTCTGGACGATAAATAAACATTACTTGGTCTGCATCTTGCTCAATGGCTCCCGATTCACGAAGGTCGGATAATTGTGGTTTTTTATTTCCGCCCCTTGTTTCCGTTGAACGATTCAATTGCGATAGTGCAATCACAGGTACATCTAATTCTTTGGCTAATTGTTTCAAGGCTCTGGAAATTTGAGAAATCTCTTGTTCTCGGTTTCCACTGGGCCCTTTTCCAGATGAATCTCCTGTCATTAATTGCAAATAATCGATCACAATCAATTGAATATTTTTTTGTGCTTTTAAACGACGACATTTCGCTCTTAATTCCAAAATAGATAAGGCTGGAGTATCGTCAATAAATATTTGGGCTTCAAAAAGGGTTTTTATTTTCGTGTGTAATTGTTGCCATTCATGAGGTTCTAATTTTCCTCTTCTAATTTTATCAGCGTCAATTTCAGCCTCTGCGGAAATAATACGATTGACCAATTGAACCGCTGACATCTCCAAAGAAAATAAAGCTACAGCATGACCAAATTCTACAGCCGCATTTCTACAAGCAGAAACGACAAAGGCTGTTTTACCCATACCTGGTCGTGCTGCAATAATGATTAATTCTTGCTTTTGCCAACCAGAAGTTAAACGGTCTAACTGAGTAAAACCGGATGGAATACCTGTCAAGCCACTTTTTTGTAATTGTTTTTTCTCTAATTCATCTACTGCTTTTTTCAAAATATCCGACATACTCTCGTAGTTCTTTCGAATATTAGATTCTGCGATTGTAAATAATTCCTGTTCCATCTTATCCAAAATTTGGAAAACATCACTCGTGTCTTCGTACGATTGACGCTGGATTTCAGAGGAAATATGAATTAATTGTCTCTTTAAATATTGTTCTATGATGATCCGCGCATGGTATTCTACATTGGAAGTAGAACTCACCCGGGAGGTTAATTGCGCCAAATAACTAGTTCCCCCTGCCCTTTCTAACTCTCCGTTTGCTTTTAGATGATTATTGACTGTTAATAAGTCAACAGGCTGTGAGGATTGAAATAAACCTTGTATGGCCTGAAATATTTTTTGATGCGCTTCTTTGTAAAAGCTTTCAGGCTTTAATAATTCAATGACATTCGCTAATGGTTCTTTTTCTAGCATTAAAGCACCTAATAATGCTTCCTCAAGATCTAATGCTTGAGGAGGTAATTTTCCTAAGCCTAAATCACTCAATCGCGCAGGCGTTGAATTTCTAGTATTTATGTTACCAGTTGAATTTCCTTTTTTAAAAATTGATGCGGGAGTATTAGATTCCATAGATTACAATTTTACCACTTTTTATCAAAAATATCATCTTTTTTGCTCGATAAAATTTCAATAATTTTCTACATTAGTACTTTCAATTCACAACTTAACTTTTTTGTACTTGTTAGAAAAAATTATTTCCTTATCCGATATTTCTTTAATCGATTTTTTTGGTCCGTCTAATGCGAATTTAAGTTTAATTACAGATGCTTTCCCTCAAACCAAAATCATTTCCAGAGGTGATCAATTAACTGTAAGAGGTTCTGATGATCAAATATCTTTGTTCGAAGCCATCGTTAATCAATGCATTAAGCATTTGGAAAAGCACCATACTTTATCTGTTTCTCATACCAAAGCCTATATTGATGCCATTTTAAATCCAACGGGTGAAGAAGTAGAAACTCCTTGGGTCGAAGACAAAGATGTTCTTCTTTTTGGTAACAAAGGAATGGTGATCAAAGTGAAAACACCTAATCAACGTAAGTTGGTTGAAGCTGCGGCTGTAAATGATATTGTTTTTGCTTTAGGGCCTGCAGGAACTGGAAAAACCTATACCGCGGTGGCTTTAGCGGTGAAGGCTTTAAAAAACAAAGAAGTTAAAAAAATCATTATTACCCGGCCTGCTGTAGAGGCAGGTGAAAACCTTGGTTTCTTGCCTGGCGATTTAAAAGAAAAGATTGATCCTTATTTGCGCCCCATTTATGATGCTCTAGACGATATGATTCCGGCTGAAAAGTTAAAATTCTACATCGAAAATAGAACCATTGAAATTGCTCCTTTAGCTTACATGCGTGGAAGAACGCTCAATAAAGCATTTATTTTATTGGATGAAGCTCAAAATACTACTTCCATGCAAATGAAGATGTTTTTAACAAGAATGGGCATTCAATCGAAAACCATCATTACTGGGGATAAAACTCAAGTGGATTTACCCAAAAATCAAATTTCTGGATTGGGAGATGCTGTGAATATTTTGCAAGGTATTAAAGGTATTGCTTTTGTTGAGTTAGATGGAAGCGATGTGGTTCGGCATCGATTAGTAAGAGAAATTATTGAGGCATATGGTAAAAAGAGTTAGGTAAAAGGTAAAAGGTAATAGGTAAGAATGAAGGTGTTTAAATTATGAATTAAGAATGCAGAATTATGAATTATGAAATCTAACTGTTATAACTAAATTATATCATACATCATACATCATACATCATACATCTCTTCTCTTTCCCACCCATAATTCATAAATTAAAATGAAATATTACATCATTGAAGCAAAAAGTTTAGAGGAAATTAATCAGGTTTTTTATATCCGGACTGAAGTTTTTGTCAAGGAACAAAAATGCTTACCTTCTGAAGAGTTTGATGATTTGGATGCTCAAGCTAGACATTTTTTGCTTTTGGAGAATGAACAACCTGTTGCTACAGGTCGATTTCGTAAAACAGAAAAAGGGATTAAAGTGGAGCGGATTGCTACTTTGGCGGATTTTAGAGGAAAAGGTTATGCAGGCCATATTATTCGGCATCTTTCCCAAGAAGCTGTGATTCAATTTCCAGAAATAAATTATTTTTATTTACACTCTCAACAAACAGTCATGCCCTTGTATGCTTCCTTGGGTTTTAAGGCTTATGGGCCCACATTCATTGAGGCAGATATCCTGCATCAAGCGATGGAAAAGTATTTTTAAATCTTTTTTGGTATTTTTTTGATTACGAATAAAATATTTGTGATTGATCTAATAATTTTCGACTGCTTCATCCATTATATTGAAGAGGGTAAAGCCCCAATACTTTGTATGCTGTTGCTATACCTTTATTCATCCTTTTGATAATACCTCTGAGAAAGAAAGCTATTTCGAATTATTTACTTCGATGAATGATTTATTGGCTAGGCCTTTTCAAACTAAGGTTTTTGATTTTTCTGATACCACTTACATGGATGACATTTATCAAATGGCGGATGAATTAAAGAATAATCAGCTGTTGCGTTATTCTAAGTATCCTAGAGGATCACAACATGGTTTATATATCAATAGAACCTATTTTGGTTTTTATACCTTGTTGCATGAATTGGGGAGTGAGATGGTAATTTTAAAAAAGAGAAAAGAGAAATGGCTAGTCTTTAAACCCTAGTTTTTCTCTCTTCTCTCTTCTCTCTTCTAGAAGGGTAAATCGTCCCCTGATTCCGCTTCCATCGGAGGGAAAGTTACTGTACCTGTACTCGGATTAAAAGCAACATTTTCTGGTTCAGATCCGCCGTTTGTAGGTGCAGCACTCATTTTATCGATACGATACGCACGAATATCAGTGTACCAACGCTCATTGTATTCGCGAGATTCTACATTGAATTGAACCTTGATTGTTTCACCTTCACTTACTGCAGCTAAATCTTGGGTTTTATCACCCCACACAAACATGCAAACTTTTTTTGGATATTGATCTTGTGTTTCGATTACAAAATCTTGTTTGATCCAATTAGTACCTGTTTTACCAGTTCCTGTAACCTCTGGTAACTTCTTGATTAATTTTCCGCTTAGTTCTAAAGCCATTATAGTAAATTGATAATTTTAGAAATTGTATTTATTGGCAAGTAAGTAAATATTTGGTAATTTTGCTAACCTTTGGGCGATGTGGTGGAATTGGTAGACACGCTACCTTGAGGTGGTAGTGCCGCTTTAGGTGTGGGAGTTCGAATCTCCCCATCGTCACGTTTTTGTTTTTTATTTTAAATTATCTGTAAATCATGTTGAAGATGAATCCTTACAGTGTGCTTCTTTTTTATACCTATACCCCGATTGCTGATCCGGATGCATATAGAGAAATACACCATCTTTATTGTTTAAATAATAATATTTTAGGTCGAGTAATTGTTGCTTCTGAGGGGTTAAATGGAACTATCTCCGGATTAAAAGACGATTGTGATGCTTATATGAATTGGTTGAAATCGGATCCCATTTTTTCGGGAACGGATTTTGATTTTAAAGTAGAAAATACCGAGAATCATACTTTCAATAAATTGCACGTCCGGGTAAAAAACGAAATTGTTCATTCTGATTTACCCGTAAATCCATTAGTTCGTACAGGAAAGCATTTAGAGCCGAAAGAATTCAAAGAGCTGTTGAAAAATGATCCTGATGTAGTGTTGGTGGATATGCGATCTAACTATGAGCATGAGTTGGGTCGATTCAAAGGGGCTCACACTTTTGACATGGAAAATTTGCGTGATTTACCCGATCACGTACATCAAATAGAGCATTTGAAAAATAAAAAAGTGATTACCTACTGCACCGGCGGAATCAAATGTGAAAAAGCGAGTGCTTATTTATTAGACCAAGGTTTTGAGAATGTTTATCAATTACACGGTGGAATAATCAAATATGGTCTTGAAGAAGGTGGTGAAGATTTTGATGGATCTTGTTATGTTTTTGATAACCGCGTGGCAACACTTGTCAACTCAATCAATCCTGAAGTTATTTCCAAATGTTTTGTTTGTCGGACAGCATCAGATCATATGGTAAATTGTGCTAATCCAGAGTGTAATGAACATTTGCCAATTTGTCCTAATTGTTTGAAAGAAATGGATGGAGCGTGTTCGTATGAATGCAAAGAACACCCAAGAAAGCGTCCTTACAACGAAAAAGGATATTACTCGAAAAATTCAATCGGCTACTCTCCTATTTTAGGATTTAAATCCTTTAGTCGAAATGCAAAAATTGAAGCGAAAAAGTAATATGTAAATAGGTAATAGGAATTAGTTATCGAATTTTTAACTTACCTCTTACCTCTTACCTCTTACCTCTTACCTCTTACCAACTCCGCTTTTCTGAATTCCACGATTTTTTCAATTAAATCCCAAGGAACATCTTTGTCGAATGGAAATTGGATTCCTCCTTTTGAATATTGATATCCATTAAATTCGGATACAAAATGGGCAATGCCACTAGCTGTCGGGAAAAAACCGATATGTGTTCTAAAAACTCCAAAATAACATAAAGGTTTTTTGAGATATTTAAAGGCTGGCATACCATATGAAATTGATTCTTCTGCTTGTGGACAACATTTTTTAATGCAGTTTCTGAATTTTTCTAAAATCTCAACTAATTCAGGTCCTGCATTTAATATATACTCATCAATGGATTTAGTAGCTTGCATTTTCATATTCGATTAAAATATGTTTGTAATTTTGAAAGAATTGTCTCTAAATACAATAGTATCCCCAATGCTTTTGCCTTTTAGCAAGCTTCCTATTGGAGAATCAATTGAAATGATAAAATAAGATTGTTGCTCTAGTTCAATTTTGCCTAATCCTATACTTAATAAATAATTTCCTTTATCTGTAAAGATTAAGCTACCTTGATCGATGAATTTAGAATTATTTTGAAGCTTAATTTGATCCAATGTATTCCATTGATTTTGATATAAATCAATCATCATCGAGCATTTATCCATCTCTTTTTGCATCATCTCTCTACCTGTTTCAAATTTATCTCCAGCACTACTTTTTGTATCACTATTTCTTGATTCTCGAGCTAATTGAAAATCCTTTTGCATCTCTTCGATTTTTTTTTTCAAATCTTCTTTTATCAGTTCGATTAATTTAACTTTGACCTCTTTCAAATCCATGTTTTAAAATTTCAATAAAACTACAAATTACATTTGAATATGCCATTACACTTCTCAGATACAGACCTTATTATCAATCCTGATGGTTCATCTTATCATTTAAATATTCGACCTGAACAAATTCCTGACACCATCATTTTGGTTGGAGATCCGGATAGAGTTGAACTCGTATCTCGATATTTTGATCAAATAACAGCAAAAGTTCACAAAAGGGAATTTGTTAGTCATTTTGGGAAATTAAATCATAAAGATATTGCTGTTATTTCTAGTGGAATTGGGCCAGATAATGTGGAAATTGTTATGACCGAGTTGGATGCCTTGGTCAATATTGACTTCTCAACACGACAAGAAAAAACAACAAAAAGGCGATTGAATTTAATTCGAATTGGAACTTCTGGATCTATTCAAGAAAATGTGCCGGTTGATTCTTATTTACTTTCCAATTCAGCCATAGGATTAGATAATTTGGCATTTTTCTATGGATTTAAAAGTCAAATCAATGATTTTAATAGAAAAGATTTGGATATTTTTGAAGAAAATTTGCCTGCTGGAATGTCCATTTATGCGGTAAAATGTTCAGAAAAATTAGCTCATTTTTTCTTCAATCATTCGGAATTTCAACAACTAATTTCTGGGATGACCCTAACTACTCCGGGGTTTTATGCTCCACAGGGACGTCAAATGAGGATTAATTTAACTTATCCTCATTTTTTAAATGAAATTTCTTCGATTTATTTATCAGGTCAGTCCTGTTCTAATATGGAAATGGAAACAGCCACGTATTATGCTTTTGCTAAGCTCTTAGGCCATGAAATGATTTCACTCAACGCTATTTTAGCTAATCGTAAAACAAATGTCTTTTCCAAAAATCCTGAAAAACAAGTGGATACCTTGATTCAAATGACTCTCAAAGTTTTGAGAGAAAGTTAGAATTTTCTCTCTTCTTTTCCTTCTCCTTCTCAAAACTCATATCTCATCACATAGTCATTCATGAAAAAACCATTTCCGACGTCCAAATCTATTTCTTCTTTGATTTTAAATCCTTTTTTTAGGTAAAATTCAACAGCTGTATTATTTCGATTTACGTTTAATTCAACGATTTTAACTTTCATTGTCCGCGCAATATGGATGATTTCCTTTAATAAAATGCTTCCTCCGCCTCTGTGTTTAAAAGTAGGATGAGTATAAATTTTGTGTAATTTTCCTTTTCCTTCTTCTGTTTTTTCAAAAGAAGCATAACCAACAGCTTCTGAATCTTGGTTTTCAAGAATGATAAATTGAATATTTCCTTTGATTTGCTCTTCCAATTTTTGGGTATTATACATCCACTCAAGCATATAAACGCATTGCTCCTCTGTTAATATTTCGCCGTAAGTGGGTCTCCAGGCTGCTTCAGCAATCGACTGAATAAGTGGTATATCGGAGATGTTCGCTTTTCTTGTTTTCATAAATCTAAAAATCTGCATGCAAATTTGTACTTTTGTTTTTTAAATAAAAAGTCATGTTAAAAGAAAAACCGCTTATTCTAATTGCAAATGATGATTCAATTTATTCCAAAGGTATTAAAGTATTGACCGAAATTATGTCTGAAATGGGTGAAGTTGTGGTAGTTGCACCAGATTCCCATCAATCAGGCATGGGACATGCAATAACCTTAGGATCACCTTTACGGGTTACCAAAACAAATGATTTTGGACCTAATATTGCTTCTTACAAATGTTCAGGCACCCCAGCCGACTGTGTGAAGTTTGGGAAGCATTATATTTTAAAAGGCAGAAAAATAGATTTGGTGGTAAGTGGAATTAACCATGGTTCCAATGCTTCTATCTCTGTTTTATATTCGGGAACAATGTCTGCAGCCATTGAGGCAGCCATGGAAGGAATTCCTGCCATCGGTTTTTCTTTGTGTGATTATGGTAATGATGCTGATTTTAGTCACTGCCATGATTTTGTAATAAAAATTGCACAACAAGTTTTGGAACATGGTTTGCCTACTGGTTTAACTTTAAATGTTAATTTTCCTGCGAAAACTGCGGAGGGTATTAAAGGCATTCGAGTGGCTAAGCAAGCAAATGCTGTGTATAGAGAGTCCTTTGAGCAAAGAAAAGATCCTTACGGTCAACCTTATTATTGGATGGATGGAGATTTAGAAAATATTGATTTGAATAATGGCACTGACTTAGATTTCTTAGCAGAAAATTTTGCAACCATCGTACCTGTTAAATATGACCTGACAGATTATACTGCCTTGGAAAATATGTCACATTGGGACTTTAATTAACATTATGAATGATGGATTATGAATTATGAAGAAAGAAAATAACTCATAATCCATCATTCATAACTCATCATTCATAACTCATAATTCTTATGAAACAGCGACTCATCCTTTTTTCTTTTATTATAAGTATGTTGATTATGGGTGTAAAATTTTATGCTTATTATCTTAGTGGTTCTACTACCCTACTAACCGATGCTTTAGAATCTATTGTCAACGTTGTCGCTGGTGCTTTTGCCTACTATTCAATTTATCTAGCCTCATTACCCAAAGATTTAAATCACCCTTATGGTCATGGTAAAATAGAATTTTTTGCTTCGGGGTTGGAGGGTGTTTTGATTTTGTTAGCTTCAGGGTATATTTTTTTACATGCCTCACAGCATTTATTGGTTCACCCACCCCTGGAGAAATTGGATATTGGTCTGTATATTTCGTTAGGTTCCGCAGCAATCAATGGCCTTTTAGGGTATATTTTAATAAGTGCTGGAAAAAATGAATATTCTCCTGCATTAATTGCTGACGGAAAACACCTAAAGTTGGATGCATTTAATGGAGTTTTTGTCGCAATATCCCTTTTTATCACCTTAATGACAGGATGGTTATGGGTTGATTCAATCGCATCTTTGATTTTTGCCTTCTTAATGTGTTGGCAAGGGGCATATTTGATTCGTAATTCAGTTGCAGCATTAATGGATGAAACAAATCCAGCGCTCTTTCAAAAAGTGTTTGAGTGTATTATTGCCCACCAAAAAATGGAATGGATTGATTTACATAATTTGCGTGTACAACAATACGGGGGCGACTTGCATATTGATTGTCATTTAACATTACCACGTTTCTGGGATTTAAATCGTGTACACGATGAAATTCACGAGTTTGAAGAAATTTTGGGAAATGTTTTACCAACAAATATTGAAATTTTCGTACACAGCGATCCATGTTTGGATGATTGTTGTTCACATTGCGCAGTATTGGATTGTCCGATCCGAAAAAATGACTTTATTAGGAAAGTGGAATGGAATAAAATGAATTTAGCTTTGAATCAAAAGCATTTTAATGAAACATTAAGCCGTTCTTAAACTACCAATTCCTCCATCTACGCCAATAATTTGTCCAGTTATCCAAGAGTTTTCTTTTTGTAATAAGAAAGCAGCTAAATTAGAAACATCTTCAGGATTTCCAACTCGACCTAATGGATGTCTTTTCCCGCCAGCTTCTATTTTTTCTGCGCTATTTAATAAATTTTGTGATAAATGCGTTTGGGTAAGTGATGGTGCAATTGCATTTACTCGTATTTTATATTGACTAAATTCAGCTGCCAAAGATTTGGTTAAACCCTCAATGGCACCTTTTGAACTAGCGATAGAAGCATGAAATCCCATACCCGTTTGAGCAGCAACAGTTGAAAACAAAACAATAGAGGATGTTTCGGACTGTTTTAATAAAGGCAATACAGCTTGAATGGCTTTTACAGCCCCTAATACATTGATGTTAAAATCATTCTCAAAATCAGCAATCGAAAGTCGATGAAATGGTTTTAAGTTGATACTTCCTGGGCAATAAACAAGGCCATCAATTGCTCCTGATAATCCGGAAAAAACATCGCTTGAATCTTGTGCCGCATTCCATGTCACATTGGAAACTCCATTTAAATCAGATACTTCTCTTGAAAAATTAAAAACTTCATGACCATTTGCTAACAAAGTTTTGGCTAAAGAATAACCTATTCCCTTGCTAGCTCCAATAATGACATATTTTCCCATTTTATAAATTAATTGAGCTAAAAAACTCATTTTTTGTATTTTCTTCTTGAAATTTACCACCATAAAAAGAGGTAATTGTTGATGTTGCATCGTCTTTTACTCCTCTGGAGGATACACATAGATGTTTAGCATCAATGTAAACGGCAACATGTTCTGTTTCCAAGACTCTTTGAAGATGTTTAGCAATTTGCATTGTTAAACGCTCTTGAACCTGTGGTCTTTTAGCATAATATTGTACTATTCTATTCAATTTAGAAAGACCAATTACCCTACCTGAAGACACGTATGCGATATGTGTTTTGCCAACAATTGGAACAAAATGATGTTCACAGTTAGAATAAAAACTGATATTCTTTTCGATCAACATTTCATTATAGCCGTATTTATTTTCAAAAAGTGCTACTTTGGGTTCGTTTTTAGGATTTAAACCGCTAAAAATTTCTTCAATGTACATTTTGGCTACACGCTTAGGAGTACCTCTCAAGGAGTCATCTGTTAAATCTAATCCTAAAGTGACCATGATTTCACGAAAATGTGCTTCAATTTTAGTGATTTTTTCTTCATCAGAAAGATGAAAGGCATCATCTCTCATTGGAGTTTCAATAGAAGTAGCGATATGATTGTCTCCAATTTCTTCATCCGAAAACAAGAAGTTTTCAGAATCAATTAAAAGGGAATTCAACAAAATTTCTTTCTGTTTCATATAGTCTTATTTTTAAATCTAATTCGGGGGAAAATAATTTTCTAAGTTTATTGTATATAACGACTGCAATATTTTCTGCAGTTGGATTCAAATGGACAAATTCTGGTACATCTAAGTTTAGATTTTTATGGTCTAATTTTTTGACTACCTCGTTCTGTACAATATCTGATACCACTTTCATATCTATTAGGTAACCAGTTTCAGGGTTAATTGTTCCAGAAAGTTGAATAATTAATTCGTAATTATGGCCGTGATAATTTGGATTATTACACAATCCGAAAACAGAATTGTTTTTTTCATCGGACCAATCGGCATTATGAAGTCGATGAGCTGCGTTAAAATGCTCTTTTCTGAAAACACTAACTTTGGGATTTTCTATCATTTTTTTTTTGGTAAGCAAAATTACTTCAGTTTTTTAATTAAATTTCAATTTAATTTATCATTTAACTAATATTTATTTATGAAAAGAAGGAATTTCATTTCGAAATCTATCCTATACACCTCATCAGCAGCATTATTCCCTACTATTTTAACCGGTGCTAATATAGAACAAAAAAAAGTACGTTTAGGTTTCATTGGTGTTGGACTTAGAGGTAGAAATCATTTAGAAATGGCAATGTTCAGAACTGATGTGGAAGTTGTTGCTATTTGCGATACTGATCCAAAAGCTATCGCAATTTCACAAAAAATGATTTCTTCCAAAGGCCGTCCAGCTGCGGCAGTTTATCAAAATGGAGAAAAAGATTTTGAAAATTTAGTAAAAAGATCCGATATAGATGGCGTTGTTATCGCCACACCTTGGGAATGGCACGTTCCAATGGCTCTCGCTACAATGAAAGAAGGTAAATATGCCGGTATTGAAGTATCTGCGACTGTTAAGTTAAAAGAATCTTGGGATTTAGTTAACATGCATGAAAAAACGGGAGCTCATTGTATGATTCTTGAAAATGTGTGCTATCGTCGCGATGTCTTATCTGTTTTAAATATGGTTCGTCAAGGAATGTTTGGAACGCTATCTCATGTTCAATGTGGATATCAACACGACCTTAGAGAGGTAAAATTTAACGATGGAGTAAATGAATATGGGCACGGAGTAGAATTTGGTGAAAAAGCGATATCGGAGGCGAAATGGAGAACGCAACATTCAGTGGACAGAAATGGCGATTTATATCCTACTCATGGTTTAGGACCTGTTGCTGAAATGTTGAATATCAATAGAGGAAATCAATTTTTATATTTGACATCCATGGCATCACCCGCATTAGGTCTTCACGAATACATCGTTGATAAAGGAGGAAAAGATCACCCGAATGCCAAAGTTAAATTCAAATGTGGTGATGTGGTAACCACTTTAATCAAATGTGCCAATGGTGAAACTATAATGATTTCACATGATACTAATTTACCAAGACCTTATTCTTTAGGATTTAGAGTACAAGGAACAAAAGGTTTATGGATGGATGACAACAAGTCGATTTACCTTCAAGGTATTTCCGAAAAACCTCATAGATGGGAAGATTTCAAAGCTTATCAAGATAAATATGATCACCCGTTATGGAAAGAACATGCTGCTGATGCTGAAAATGCAGGTCATGGTGGAATTGATTATTTTGTTCTTCGTGGTTTTATAGAGGCTATAAAAAATAAAGTTTCCCCTCCAATGGATGTTTACGATGCAGCCGCTTGGTCAGCTATTTCTCCGCTTTCAGAAGAGTCTATTGCTAATGGTTCTGCTCCCATTCAAATTCCTGATTTTACCCGTGGAAAATGGAAAACCAATCAACCCATTTTTGCATTAAACAATAATTATTAATTCACAAGAATATTATGAACAAACAAACAAACAATTCACGTGGTCCTTTAGTCATTATCGGAATATTATTTTTCGTTTTTGGTTTTGTTACTTGGGTCAACTCAGTTTTAATCGCATTTTTTAAAGATGCTTTTGACTTAAATAATTTTCAATCACTTTTAGTTACTTCTGCTTTTTTCATTTCGTATTTTGTTATGGCGATTCCTTCTTCATGGGTTTTGGCTAAAACGGGTTTTAAAAATGGAATGTCAGTAGGATTATTGACAATGGGTGTAGGAACACTTTTATTTGTTCCCGCTGCCCAAATGGCAAATTATCCGATGTTTCTTTTAGGTTTATTTGTCATCGGAACAGGATTGGCATTACTGCAAACTGCTTCGAATCCGTATGTAACAATTTTAGGACCAAGTGAAAGTGCCGCTACTCGAATTTCTTTTATGGGGATTTGTAATAAAATAGCTGGGATTTTAAGCCAATTTATTTTTGGTGGAATTCTATTATCTAGTGCCACTGCTGCAACAGTTGATTTAAATGTGGTTGTGAAACCTTATTTAATCATGACCGGCATTTTGGTTGGTTTAGCTTTATTGGTTCGTTTTTCAACATTACCAGAAGTAGAAGCGGAAGAAATTCAAGAGGATGCTACGACAGAAAAATCAAGCGTTTGGGCTTTTCCAAATTTAGTTTTAGGTCTAGTCGCTTTCTTTTTATATGTCGGAGTAGAAGTAATGGCTGGGGACACAATTATTAATTATGGAGTTTCCATGGGATTTGCTATGGATGAAGCAAAGATATTTACGACTTATACTTTGTACGGTATGTTATTCGGTTATGTTGTCGGAATTTTATTCATTCCTAAATTGATTTCTCAACAAGTAGCTCTGAATTATTCTGCGATATTAGGTATTTTATTATCCTTAGGAACCGTTTTTCTTCCTGATGCATTTTTATCCGTACTATCGTTAGCTCTATTGGGTGTGGCAAATGCTCTAATGTGGCCAGCATTATGGCCATTGGCTATCAATGGCTTAGGAAAATTCACCAAATTAGGTTCAGCTTTAATTATTATGATGATTTCCGGAGGTGCATTAATCCCACTTTTATATGGAAGTATTGTGGATTCAATGGGCGATTCTAAATTAGCATACCTAATCATGGTCCCTTGTTATTTATTCATCTATTATTACGCCAAAGTGGGTCACAAAAGAAAAAGTTGGTAATATTTCTTTTATCAATGTGTATCGAGTAAGATTTTTACTAAATACACATTGATAAATACTTCAGCCCTTCACATTTTACGCTTATCTTTGTAACAAAGTAAAATTTTCTAATGTCAGAGCTTTCAACTTCGTCTTCCAATTTAATAAATAAGGGTAATATTTATTCTCCTTCGTTAATTTCTTACCAAAGAAGAATTACTATTCCCGTGCAAATTGGCTCTTTAATGATGGGTTCGGATTATCCTATTCGTATTCAATCGATGACCACAGTGGACACCATGGATACACAAGGTTCAATTGAGCAATCCATCCGAATGATAGACGCCGGCTGTGAATTGGTTAGAATCACAGCTCCATCTGTTAAAGAAGCCCAAAATCTGGAAAATATCCGGAAAGGTTTACGAGAAAGAGGCTATACCACTCCCCTAGTTGCCGATATCCATTTTACTCCCAATGCGGCCGAATTGGCTGCTCGGATTGTAGAAAAAGTGCGTATAAATCCAGGGAATTACGCAGATAAAAAGAGATTTGATATCATCGATTATACAGATGCTTCCTATGAAGCAGAGTTAGATAGAATAAGAACCAAATTTTTACCATTGGTGAATATTTGTAAAGAATATGGTACTTCCATGCGAATTGGGACAAATCATGGGTCTTTATCGGATAGAATATTGAGTCGGTACGGAGATACTCCACTAGGGATGGTTGAATCAGCCTTAGAGTTTTTGCGTATTTGTGAAGATGAAAAATATTACAATATTGTCATTTCTATGAAGGCGTCTAACACTCAAGTAATGGTAGAGGCCTATCGTTTATTGTGCAAACGATTAGAAGAAGAGAAGTTTAAAGCTTACCCACTCCATTTGGGTGTGACAGAAGCAGGCGAAGGTGAAGATGGCCGTATTAAATCTGCGGTTGGAATTGGAACTCTTTTAGAGGATGGTTTGGGTGATACCGTTCGAGTATCTTTAACGGAAGATCCTGAATTTGAAATACCAGTTGCGCAACAACTAGTTAAAAGATATGTAGATAGAGCTGTTCAAGCTGCTCCTATTGAAAAATTTGTTTCAAATGCTGGAGATAACTTTGACTCTCCTATTAATCCATTCATTCATCAAAGAAGAGAAACGAATGTTGTTGAAAATATAGGAGGAAATTCTTTACCTAGAGTTATTGCCGATTTTTCTCATTTGAAGGAAATACAAATGAACGACTTGAAATCTATTGGTCATTTTTATTTACCTGAACCGGATAAATGGGCAATGAATGATCTGGGTGCTGATTTTATTTATACAGGAAATCATTCTGTCGACTTCATGTTACCCAATGGCTTAAAGCAAATTCAAAATGCTGGAATTTGGAAATTAAATCAAGATGAATCAGTCTATCCATTGTTTACGTACGAAGAATGGAAAAATGAAAAGCAAGCGCATCAAGTACTTAATTTCATCCGTATAAAGGCAGATGAAATTTCTTCTAAAAGTGACACTGTAAATACCTTGAATTTGATGCAAAATGCTGTTGTTTTACTGTATAGTGATAACAAACATGGTATGGCTGATTTGCGCAGAGCGTTTTTTGAATTGATGCAAAAAGAATGTAAAATACCGGTTTTGATTCAATTGGCCTATCAAGATGTCAATGAAGATCAATTACAATTATTTGCATCTACGGATAGTGGCGCTTTGTTTATTGATGGATTAGGTGATGGAATTATGCTAACAGTTCCCACTACCATTAAAAATTCTATTTTATTTGCAAATTCTACAGCCTTTGGGATTTTACAAGCGAGTCGTTTACGAATTTCTAAAACAGAATATATTTCTTGTCCATCTTGCGGAAGAACTTTGTTTGACCTACAAGAAACTACTGCTAAAATCAGAAAAGTCACTGATCACTTAAAGGGTATCAAGATTGGAATTATGGGTTGCATTGTAAATGGTCCCGGTGAAATGGCTGATGCAGATTATGGTTATGTGGGAATTGGTAAAGATAAAATTGCCTTATACAGAGGTCAAGAAATTGTGAAAAAATCCGTGCAAGCGGATTTAGCTGTAGATGAATTAATTCAATTGATTAAGGATGATGGTAATTGGAGAGAGGTGTAAGTTAGGTAATAGGTAATAGGTTATAGGTTATAGGTAATAATGCGAATTAAGGGTTGAAAAACATTTGGTCATTCGTTATAAATATTTCATTTATGGCCAACGCTTAATCCTAACCAAAGATTTGAACACAGCGGTGGAGATGTATGATGTAAAATGTATGACGTAAGAGAGAAGAGAAGAGAAGAATGATTTCATATTTTACATTCTCAACATCTACATCATACATCATTTTCATTCGTCTTGGATTAAGCAGAAGAAAAAGTTTTTTTGTTTCTTTTTTTTCAAAAAAAGAAATACCATAGAAAAAGAATTAGCCCATAAATTGCATTTCTGTAAAAGAAAGAGGGAAATAGTAAATTCAAATTCGCTTTTAAACATACGTTTAGAACCGACCCTAATGATAATTTTAACCCTTAATTCGCATTAATAGGTAAAAGGTAATAGGTAATAGTAGAGTCGACCCTTGCGGTTGACTAAGGTAAGGTAAAAGTTAAGAGGTAAAAGGCAGATAGGTCTTTGTGCACTTGGTGTTAATTCATAGTTTTTAACATACGATTCCAAGATGATATTTTCGATATCCATCTATTTGGCCATTATTTATATTTCTGAAATCTTATTTTTTATGTCCATTCTTGAGTGCAGAAATCTGGTAATTTCAATTTCTGAGTCTGATAATTTCCTGTAAAAAATGATGTGTTTATTGGAAAGATATCCAAAGATTTCGTTGGGTAAATCAACGTACCTTTTGCCTAAATTTTGATTAAATGCCAATTTGTCGCAATCATTGATTAAAGCAAGATAATATTTATCGGCTTGCATTTCTGACCAGGTTATTTTTGTGTAAAACCAAATCGAACCAATATCATCAATTGCTTTATGGGTTAGGTAAAATTTGAAATCATTCACGGTTTTCTTTTAATTTTTTCAGGTAATCCATCGGATCAAAATCCTTATTGATACCACTCTCGACTCCTTCTTTGAGAGCCATTTTTAAAGCCTGCATTTTCTTTTCTTCCAGTTCCAACAATCGCAATCCCGCACGAATAACCTCACTGACATTTTTGTATCGCCCTTCTGTGACAGAATTATCGACAAATGACTCAAAGTATTCTCCAAGAGAAACAGATGTATTACGTCCCATATTTTATCTTTTTTATAAAGTTACCAAAAATTGGTAATTTAATAAAAATGAATCTTTAATTTCTGCGAATAGTATAACTCAAAAATAGTAAAGTTATTTAACCTTTTTTTTGTGCAAAGAAGATTATCAGTTTGTTGGCATTGGGTGCAAGCAGACTCTCTACCTGTTTTCTCTCTTCCCCGCTGCCTTCGTTCCTTCGAGAGCCTCAGCAACACTCTCAGGTGCCGGAGAAGAGAGAAAAGAGAAAAGGCAGGATGGGTCTTTGTGAACTTGGTGTTAATTTTTGCTTTTTAACTTCACACACAGAAAAATATCACAAAATTGATTTTATAACTAAAAATATTATTTGTTAATTGAAATTTCCTATTTTTACCACCTAAGCAATTATTAACTATCCGCGTTTGATCCAAAATTAGTTAATCTCCTTTTGAGACATCTTCATTTGAAATTAACACGAAATTTGAAAAAGAAAATTACCATACATGAAAGCTGAATTAAACATACAAAGTAAAAAATTGGAATTGATTCAATGGCTATCCACTCTTGAGGATTTGTCTGTGCTAAATAAAATCTTAGATTTAAAAAAACAAGAAACGAAAGATTGC
>Ga0209084_1001168_pt1 | contig 22753 bp, 13 predicted proteins | sample C_130820_MF_Meta_FD_187309 | JGI IMG/M metagenome (GOLD analysis project Ga0209084, IMG submission 187309) | Freshwater microbial communities from Lake Croche, Canada to study carbon cycling - C_130820_MF_MetaG (SPAdes) (version 2) | ecosystem: Environmental > Aquatic > Freshwater > Lake...
ATAAATAATAGTATGCAATCAGGTTGTAAACCTCATAATTTTACTAAAGGAAAAATAAAATGGCATTAACATCTCCAGGCGTACAAGTAACAATCATTGACCAAAGTCAATACTTACCAGCCGCAACAAATTCAGTACCGCTAGTAGTTTTCGCAACAGCACAAAATAAATCAAATCCGTCTGGAACTGGTGTTGCTGCTGGCACCACTGCTGCTAACGCAGGAAAATTGTATCAAATCACAAGTCAAAAAGATTTGGCAGATTTCTATGGTGTTCCTTTCTTCTATACAACAACAAATGGAACACCTATTCAAGGTTACGAATTAAATGAATATGGCTTACTAGCTGCTTATTCAGCACTTGGTGTTACTAATCGTGTATACTGCTTAAGAGCAGATATCGACTTAGCTGCATTTGTAGGCACAGTTGCTCGTCCATCTGGTGCGCCAACTGCTAATCAATACTGGCAAAATATAACTACTAGTACTTGGGGCATTTATCAATTCAATGCTACTACTGGTACTTTTAGTGCAAAAACTCCTATAGTTTTAAATGATTCAGCTTACATTTCAGGTGGTTTTCCAATAGCAAGTATTGGAAATATCGGTGATTATTGTGTTATACCTAATGCAATTAGTTTAGGAAACTATAATCAATATTTTTATAAAACAACAAGTAATACTTGGACTGTATTGGGTAGTAGAGTATGGGCACAAAGTTGGCCAACTATTCAAGGTACAAATTCTAATCCAACATTAACTGCTGCTGATACGTTTGTATTAAGTATGAATGGTTTATTTACTGCTACTATTACTGTTCCAGCAGGTCCTAGCAATACTGTTGCTGGGGTAGCAACTGCAATCAATAATTTAGGATATTCTTACATTAGTGCGGCAGTTGTTTCAGGTAAATTGAATATATATTCATCACAATCTACAGTAGACAACCCATACATTGGAATTGATTCTAGCACAGGAACTGTATTAGATGATTTAGGATTGTCTTTGGGAGATCAATATCAACCTCAAGTCGTATATGGTACTTCAGCAGAAATGCCATTGTGGACAAGCAGTCAACAATATCCACATCCAACTGGTTCAGTTTGGATTAAAGTTGGTGCAAACGGTATGGGATTAAATCCTGTAATATCAAAATACAATGCAGTAACTGCTGCTTGGACAGCGCAAACAGTTAACCTAGCATTAAATGATTGGTCTATTGATTCTAGTTTAGATGCGACTGGTGGGCAGGCTATATCTGCAGGAACTATCTATGGACAATATGATGCATATGTAAATTTAGATGGAGTTGTTGTTAATGAAACATCTCCTACATTTATCTTTAAAAAATTAGCTGCAGGTTCTACTATTTGTACAGGAACTGAAACTGATTTTGCTATAAATTTAAATTATAGTTTGTCAACTGCTAGTTTATATGTTCAGACAAGTGTACCAAACACTAGTACACTATCTAGTGTTTATACAGTTACTATTCCAGACAATTGCACTCCTACACAATTTGTAACAGCTTGGTCTGCACAAAACATAGAGTATACTATGGCTGAAGTTAATAGTGACGGAGCAGTAGTATTAACTCACACCCAAGGTGGTCAAATTATACTAAATGACATTATTCAAACAGCAGGTGCTAATAAAGGAAGAAGCGCTGGAATATTAAGTCAAGCAGGATTTACATACACTAGTACTCTATATACTAAAATAGGTCCTGCTGTAGCAACATCATTTACTGGTATAGCTACTACAGGAGGTGCCGGTTCAAATTGTACAGTAAAAGTTAGTAGAAATGTATTTGACACTTATCAAATTACTGATACTGGTGTCACAGCCGGTGGCACTGGATATGCTGTTGGCAATACATTGACTGTTAGCGGCGCATTACTAGGTGGATCAAGTCCTACAAATAACTTAGTACTTAAAGTTGCATCTGTGGGTGGAAGTGGTAATGTTACTGCTGTTACTTTTGTTTCTGGGAATGCAAGTAATATCTTTAGTACACAAATAAGCAATTGGGGCAATTTAACATATACCATGAATGAGATAGCACCAGTTGCTAATCCAGCAAATGGAACACCATGGTACTATAGTGTTGTTGACCAAGTTGATATCATGGTTCAAGCTAATGGTCAATGGAATGGTTATAGAAATATAAACTACGATACTAATGGTTTCCCTTCACACACTGGTAGCAATTCTACAGACCCAAATGGTCCTATAGTTAGTGCAACTGAGCCAACAACACAGAGTGATGGTACAACAGCATTGTCATATGGTGATTTATGGATCGACACAAGTGATTTAGAAAATTATCCAGTTATCAGTCGTTGGCAGTATGATTCAGTCAGCATGACTGATATGTGGGTATTGATTGATAACAGCAATCAAACTAGTTCAACTGGTGTATTGTTTGCTGATGCACGTTGGGCGACAAACGGAGTCACTAATATAGTTGACGATCCTATTCCAACAATCGTAAGTTTATTAACTAGTGATTACTTAGATTTAGATGCACCCGACCCTGCACTATATCCAACAGGTATGTTGTTATTCAACACACGCCGTTCAGGATATAATGTTAAAGAGTATCAATTAAACTATTTTAATGGTACAAAATATCCAGACGGTCCTCTTCCGACAGAGACAGCAACATGGTTAAGTGTAAGCGGATTGCAAAGTAATGGTAGTCCATATATGGGCCGTAAAGCACAACGTCAAATGGTTGTAAAAGCATTGCGTCAAGCAATTGATAACAATACTGATTTGCGTGATGAAGATAATTTCTTTAACTTGATGGCTACCCCTAATTATCCAGAATTACAACCTAACATGGTTGTATTGAACGCAGATCGTGGCGAAACCGGATACATCTTAGGTGATACACCAATGAGATTACCAGCTAATGCAACTGCAATTCAAGCATGGGCAACTAATGCAGCAGGTGCTACGAGCACAGGTGAAGAAGGGTGTGTAACACGTAACACTTACTTAGGTCTATTCTATCCAAGCGGATTGACTTCAGACTTGTCAGGTAATATTGTTGCTGTTCCAGCAAGTCACATGATGTTGCGTACTTTCTTACGTAATGACACAGTTGCTTATCCTTGGTTAGCAGCAGCAGGCACACGTAGAGGTACTATTGATAATGCCACAAATATTGGTTATTTAGATAGCACTACTGGTGAGTTTATAACTATCAAGACACGCTTAGGAATTCGTGATGTATTATACATTAATTTTATCAATCCATTAGTATTCTTTACTGGTGTTGGATTACTAAATTACGGTAACAAGACAAGTTTTGATAGTCAAAGTGCATTAGATAGAACCAATGTTGCAAGATTGATTGCTTATATCCGTAGACAATTAACACTCGCAGCAAGACCGTTTGTATTTGAACCAAATGATACTATAACAAGACAGCAAATTCAAGGTGTAATACAATCATTGATGATGGATTTAGTTGCAAAACGAGGTTTATATGATTATCTTGTAATTTGTGACAATTCAAACAATACTCCTGCAAGAATAGATAGAAATGAATTATGGGTAGATGTAGCAATCGAACCAGTCAAGGCAGCTGAATTCATTTATATTCCAGTTAGAGTATTGAATACAGGTGAGATAGCAGCATTGTAATAGAAAAAAGATAACCCTTGCGGGTTATCTTTAGATTTAAGATAAATAAGATTAACAGGAGAAACATAAAATGGCAACAGTTGGATCAGATTCACTACGCAACATGTCCGTAAACAATTCGGACAACGTTGGATTATTAATGCCTAAATTGCAATTTAGATTTAGAGTAAACTTTTTAAATTTTGGTAACCAAGATTCACTAGGTATGTCACGACAAGTTATAGACTGCGCTAGGCCGCAAGTTCAATTTCAAGAAATAACATTGCCAGTATATAACTCTACTTTATATCTAGCAGGTAAAGCAACATGGCAAACACTAGCTATCAACATTCGTGATGATGCATCAGGTAATATCCAAAGAGCAGTTGGAACTCAACTACAAAGACAAATGGATTTTGCTGAACAGGCGAGCGCGGCATCCGGCGGAGATTACAAGTTCACAACCAGAATTGATATTCTAGACGGTGGCAATGGTGGGGCGGTACCCGTAGAGTTAGAAACTTGGGAATTATATGGTTGCTTTATTCAAACTGCTAACTATAATACATTGAACTATGCTACAAACGAAGCGGTAACTATTGCACTAACATTACGTTATGACAATGCAATTCAATTTGGCATGAACGGTACTGCATTAATAGCACCTACTAGAGCAGCTGGAGTTGGTTCTGCATTAGTTACTGCTGGTGGTACAGGTGTTGAAGGCGGTTAATACTCAAATAACATGGCTAGAGAATATTCTGTCGGAGATTTTCCTAACAACTTATCTAGGCCAAATGCACAAGTAACAGGCCCTAGAGGGCCTGTTTCTTTGCGTGATTTTACTCATGCAAGTAAAACATTTAGAACTAATAACTATGGCTTTACTCCTAAATTCAAATACTTATTTCACGTATACTTTAGTATAAATCCAGAAGCATTTCCAGATGGCATTAATAATAATTATGGCCTGTTAGTTAAAACAATTAAACTTCCTAGCTTTAATATTGACACTGCTACAATGAATCAGTATAATCGCAAAAGAATTATACAAACAAAAATAAAATACGATCCAATAGATATTTCATTTCACGATGACAATGGTTCTGGATTGGGAACACCTAATTTAGGCGGTAGTGTTAGAGCGTTGTGGAAAGCATATTACAATTATTACTATTTTGATGGTACAACTCCTGAAGTAATATTTGCCGGTAGTAGAGGTTCAGCGGGTGCTGCTGTTCCAGGCGGCGGCGGTACAGTTGTAGCTCCAACAGAAGCCAGATATAACGAAAGAACTCAATATCAACCTTCTATAACAGGTAATACTAATTGGGGCTACATAGGTGAAAACAATAATCAGAATGGTGTTAAAATACCATTCTTTAAGAATATAACTATATTTGGATTTAATCAACATCTTTTTTCTGCTTACACATTGATAAACCCCATCATAACAAGATTTACGCATGACACATATGACTATGCTCAAGGAACGGGTATAATGGAAAATCAAATGTCAATTGATTACGAAACTGTAGCATATAATGAAGGGTCGATGGATGGACAAGAACCAAGCAATATTGTCACTGGCTTTGGAGAAAATCAACATTATGATAGAAGGTTGAGTCCTATAACTCCAAATGGTGCAAATTCACCTGTTAGTGGGCCGCAAGGAAAAGTCCCAGGAAACGGCGGGGCAGTTACTAGTCGAACAGGTGCTATGATAGGAAATTTTGGTACTGGTAAAAATAACCCTAGTATAGTTGCGAATGATTTCTTAAAAAATACTAAAACCTTAAACGTAGCACCTTCGCAGGTAGTTGCAGGCATCGGAGCAAGTGTCGATCAAACGCCAAATAGAAATAATCCATTCGCATTCCCTGGTGGAAATCAAATTAGTGCAGAATTAGGTAAAGCAGGTCAAGCTATATTATCACAATTAAGACCGGCACAATTAGGAGCAAACCCTGCTGGATATCAAGTTCCTAGTTATGCTCAACAACAATACGGTAGAGGTAGAAATAGTAGTGAGAATGTTAATTGATAAATATAGTATGGCAACTGTAATAGACAATCGTAAATCTAACTCGATAGATAAAACAATCAGAATTTTTGATTCGTTTTATTCTTTTAACCTCATTGTCAACCCCAATGAGTATGACGTTGTACATTCATATTTTGCTTCTATCTGTGAATCTGTCGATATAGCTGACAATTTTACTGCTATTTTATTCAGGATCGCACAACAAACTCAAGTACCGGTCCTTGATTTATTAAATCAACTTAAGGGTAAGCAAAAAATGGAAATTAATCAAATACTTGCATACTATCTTAATAGCTTCAAAAACAAGACAACATTATATGGTACTAGTGTTTTGCCAAGACCAAATCAACCGGTAGCACGAAACATTGTGCAATAATTATGGCAAACTGGGCACAAGGTATATACACTGTCAAAAATCCACAAAAGTATGTAGGTAAGCATAAACCTAAATATAGATCAGGATGGGAACTAACATTCATGACCTTCTGTGATACTAATAAAAATGTCACACACTGGGCTAGTGAATCAATGGCTATTCCATATCGTAGCCCATTAGATGGTAAGATACACAACTATATACCTGACTTCTTTGTAGTTTATCAAAACAAGTATGGTAAACAATTGGCAGAAGTCGTAGAGATTAAACCAAAGAAACAAAGTCTAATTGAAAGCAGAGTGGCAAGTGCGAGAGACCGTGCTGTGGTAGCGGTTAATCATGCTAAATGGCAATCTGCAATGGCATATTGCAAAGTACAAGGCTTTACATTCAGAGTTATCACAGAAGATGACCTTTTTAGAAACGGGTCACGAAAGTAACTAAATACTTTTATGACAAAAAAATTAGAGGACCTCTTTGAACTTCCCCAAAACGACATAGATGATTTGGCGAAACCAACGCCAGAAAATGCACAGGAAATAACTACTGAAGCATTAGATAGTCTGTCAAAAATAGAACAAGCATTACCCCAAGTACGTGGCTTAGAAGCTGCTGATGACGAGATGGATGGGCTAGCTGAAATGGCACAATCTAGTTACAAAGACTTGATGGACTTAGGTATGCAAGTTGATAGCAGATATGCTAGTGAGATATTCAATGTTGCAGGAACTATGTTAGGCCATGCAATCACAGCAAAGACTGCTAAATTAAATAAGAAGTTAAAGATGATTGATTTGCAATTGAAAAAAGCACAATTAGATCAAAAAGAAGCAAGTAGAGAGAAAGAAATTGAAGCTACCCCAGTAGGTGAAGGCAGAGAACTTGACAGAAACGAGTTGCTTAAAATGTTGGCTGCAAAATCCACTTAAAAAGATAAATAAGATATACAGGAATAAAAAATGCGAAGCCTTAAACAACATATTATGGAAAGTGTACATACTTACAACTACACTATCAAAATTGCCGGCACCATTGACAAGAACTTTTTAGATATGTTTAAGTACAATCTAAACAAGTTTGACCCAGTGGAGATCAGTGAGCCAAAGAGTACTCCAATACAGAAATCACCATATGGTTTTCCTAATTTAGAGAACGAGAGTGTGACCATAATCAAAGCTGAATTTAGATATCCAGCGACAGAACCAATGATACAACAGATTGCTCAACTATGTGGTTACAATGTTAATATGGTTCGTGTGATAGGTACTAAATTTGACGATAGTATTGATAGCGAACAAGCAGGATATCAAAATGAAATGAGTCATAGCCCATTATTAGATCATACTGAATTAGAAGAACAACCAGATGCTAAACAAGCAAGCAAAGCATATGGGGATTCATACTTACAATCAATCAAAGATCAATCTAAAGATTCTAAGATTGATATTCAATATGCAGGAACAAGAACAAAAGATTCGTTTGACCCGTTCAAGCCATATCTAGATGATAAGAAAATGGGCGACAAGAGTCCAATGAGTACTATTAAGATGCCACCAAAGCCAAAGACTGGCGCAGCATATAACCGTTAAGGAAAAGAAAATGGATATTAGAGATATATTAAAATCATTCGACCAATTAACTGAAGGTGATTCAACTGTTCATAAAGCAGGCCCTGGCGGTTACGGAAATAGACATGGGTCAGAAGATGTTACTGACCAATATGGCAAGCCAATCGGTCGTACAAGTCTATCTAAGATGAGTGATGCTCCTGCTGTTAAGCGTGGCAAAGGTCGTCCTCCGAATCCTGACAAAGCACAATCATATGACAGTTCAGCATTGGGCAAAGCGATGGGCATGGGTAAAGCACCTAAGCCAACAGGTAAGCCTAGCGTCAAGCATAGTCTAAAAGAATACTTTGACATAATGGATGAAGCAAAATTAAATGAACTTAGTACTGGATTAGTTAACAAAGTGCATGATGCAAGACAACAAAATGCACAGCAAGCCCATGCTGATGATTATGCAGATTTTTCAGCCAGAGCCGCTGCTAAATCAGCCGAGACTGGTGTAAGTCCAATGCAGGTGCGAATTTCAGGCGATAGACCAGCAGCCCATGCGGCTACTGCTGCTAGCAAGAAACTGGATCGTAATAAACAACTTACAATAAATAAACCAAATAGCAACTACGCTAATGACCAAGCCGGTCAAGCGGCATGGGCGCAAAAAGTTGGACAAACGCAAGGTAGTGGTATGATGCGAGAAGCAGGACTAGCAGTACAGCCAATGCCAGCTACACCTCAACAGCAACAACAAAAAGCAATGGCAGCAAAGCCAGCGTTTATGATTAAAGATCCAGCTAATCCTAATATGCCAGCTATCACTACTCAAGACCCAGCAGTAGTACAAGCAGCTAAGAATGGTACAATGTCAATGCAGAAGCCAGGTACTAGTTCTACTAGTCAACCAACGCCGGGTGCTACCCCAGCTGCTGGCGCAGGGTCACAAGTTGCTCCAATGGAAGAAACAGGAGATGTCGGTAAGCACAACAATGGTAGTACAGGATTTGACGCATTAGTTCGCAAACTAACACCTAAGTATGGTAAAGAAGCTGCCACAAAAATTGCAGGCGCACAATTAAAGAAAATGAGTGAAGCAGAAGCTCCACAACACTTTGCACAATCAAGCCCACTAAGCACAGCTAATCGCGGTGTATTAGAAGGTAAAAAGGGTGTTAATCCTTTTGCTAAGAAAGATGACAAAAAAGACGATAAGAAAAAGCCAGATGCCAACAAGAACGGTATCCCTGACTATGCTGAAGATGGTAAAGGTCCAAACGATACAAAGAAAAAAGGTGCAGCACCTAAGAAAGGTGTTAATCCTTTTGCTAAAAAAGATGACAAAGATGAGAAGAAAGGTGCAGTACCTAAGAAGGGTGTAAATCCTTTTGCTAAGAAAACTGAGAAAAAGAAAGTGAAAGAAGGTATGGAACATCATTTACAAGCAGCAAGACTTGAAGGCAAAAGCCATGCATTAAGAAAAATGCCATATAACTGCACACACGATAATATGGAAGAAGCACGTTGCTACCATGATGGCTTTAAAGAAGGCTTAGATGAGTGCTATGGTCAAATGCCAATATTAGGTCGTACAGCGGTTGATGAAATGGGATCAGAAGTAGGAACAATGGCTGGTTATGGTGCTACAGGATTAGGTGAGATGGACAAGACTTCTTACATGAAGCAGCAAGCAATCAAAACACCTGGTGATACATTCAAGGCATTTGGTCAGACAATGCATGATAAGGATGTGATAGATGAATTTGCTTTTGAATCATTAGATAAGCAATTGAATTCATTGCTTGAAAGTGAAGAAAAAGTATCTGAAGGTATGACTGTTTCAATCAGTAAAGGTCAACAAGGATCTCCTGATTCAGTAAGCGTATCAGCACAAGACGGTGAAGCAGATCAATTATTAAGTATCATCAAGTCAGCAGGCATGGGCTTGTTTGGTGGTGAAGAACAAGGTTTCAATGCACCACAAGGTAGCGCAGGTGCTCATGGTGGTATTAGCGTAGTTGATGACCATGATGGTATGATGGCACTAATGAAGAAATTAAGCGGTGCTGGTGATATGGCATCAGATGGCGATTACGAAAGCGAAGAAGGTTCAGAAGAAGGACATATGCACGGTGAAGAAGGTCATTCACACGAAGGTGAAGAAGATACTTGCAATGAATGCGGTATGGCATACGAATCTTGTGGTTGCGATCATGACGAGCCAATCGTTGACGAAGAAGAATCAAGAGACCAAATGGCATACGAAGTAGCAGAAGATAATCCTCCTGATAATGGTTCAGCTAACTCTATGAATGCTACTCAAGGTAATGATGCAGCAAATACTGCACTAGCAATTGCTGACAAGAAGGGTCCAATCGCTGAAGAAGATGATGAACATGATGACAAAGAAGAACACGAATGTGAAAAATGTCATTCTGATCCATGCGAATGTGATGACGAAAAAGACGAAGAAGATGACAAAGAAAAAGAAGTAGATGAAAGCATCTATGAATCATACGCTAATAGCGCAGATGATACATTCGAAGCAGACATTGACTTTATGACTAAAGTTATCAGTGGTGGATTGAATAAACAAAAATCTACTGGTCAAACAACTATTCCAGTTGTTGCTGGTCAAAAGAATCGCATGGGTGTTGATGGATTAGGTAGCCCAATGAAAGAGTCAACGGACTTATTAAGAGATTACAAAAAATTAAGCGGTCTATAAAAGAATCGTGACTTAAAATACCCGGCAGTTGTCGGGTATTTTTTTGGCTCACCGTTTCTAAAATAACGATAAATACATTATCAATAGGTAATACAAACATGAGCCAACAAAATATAGACTTTGGAACATTTCCAGATGATCCTTCAGCCGATGCGATACGTACAGCTTTCAACAAAGTACAAAATAACTTTGACCAACTGTTTGGTGCAAATGCAAATACTACTGTAACTTCCATCAACAGAACACCTGGCGCAGGTATCACAGTTAACTTTCCAACTGGAAATGTTGTTATATCGGCTAATCTTGCTTGCTTGCAAGTTTCTACTAGTTCATTGAAAATGGGTAGAGGTGGCAATACTGGAAGTAATGCATTAATAACACAGTCTAGTCAAACACTAGTAATTGATATTAATCCAGCATCTGTATATTCAAATTACTTTGCTGATGTTAACAATGGGTTAACAATTTTTAATGGTAATTTATCTAGTAATTCAAATTATCAAGCTAATCTAACAAGTTTTGGAAATTTAACTAGTTTGAATGTCGATGGTCGTGCAAACTTTACCGGTTCAAATACATACATCTCTAGTGTAAGTAACTTACATATTCCAGGTGGTGGCGCTGGATATACAATCGTTACTGACGGTGCAGGTAACTTATCTTGGTCTGCTGTTACAACTGGTAATGGTAGTCCTGGTGGCAATGCCACTGAAGTTCAATTTCAAGGTAGTGGCGGCAATCTAGGTAAATTTACAGGCAACTCAGGATTTAATTTTACCCTTGCAAATGGATTACTACAAACACCATTATTAACAGTAGCAGGTAATACTATTAGTGCTAATTTCATAGGCAAATTAGCTAACGGTAATAGTAATATTTCTATCACAAATAATTCAAATATTACATTTACTGCTGTAAGTAATAGCACAATGGTTATTACTAATACAGGTGCTAATATCACAGGTACAGCAAATGTGTCCGGAAATGCTAATGTAGGTAACATAGGAGCAGACCAAGGTATATTCACTACAAGTGCTAATATACCATTAATTCAAAATGGCAATAGTAATATTACTATAGGCGCTAATACAACAGTTTCTATTTTTGTTGCAGGTAATACAAATGCTGCAATATCAGCAACCGCAACTGGTGCAAATATTTTAGGTATTGCAAATGTTTCTAGTGGTATCGTTTCCGGTGGTAATATATCTACTACAGGCAGTAACGGAACTGTCCAAGCAAATAATTTTAATATTACAGGCGCAGCTACTGGCAATGCTAATGTATCAACAGTAACCGGTAATTTTGGTTTAAGTGCATTATCAGCTACATATACAGATAACTCAGCTATAGCAAGTGCAACAATAGCTAATGCAGCAATACACACGTTTGCTCAACCAACATTGGCAGCAGCTAACACATCAGTTACATTTACCAATGCTGCTACATTGTATGTTGCAAATAGTCCAGCAACAGGAGCAAACGCTACAATAACTAATCCATACTCATTGTATATTGCAAATGGTAGTACTTATTTTGGTGGTGCTAATAACTTTATTCTAGGTAATTTGACAGTACAAGGTAATGCATCGTATTACAATGTAGATTCATTCATCGTTGAAGATCCAATCATATCTTTAGGTGGCGGTGCAAATGGAAATGCATTAACAAGTAATGACGGAAAAGATAGAGGAACTGCACTACAGTATTATACTACACAACCAGTAACTGCATTCATGGGTTGGGATAATAGCAATAGTGAATTTAGTTTTGGTAGTAATGTAAGTATTACTAGTGAAGTAGTGACATATAATAGTTTAGGCAATGCTCGTGGGTTGAGTTGGTTAGGTAATGTAGATGGATCATACGCTAACCTCAGTGGCAATTTAACTTCAGCTAATGCTAATTTAGGTAATAGCGCAATTGCTAATTACTTTGTTGGTAGGTTATATGGTGCTGCAAATTCAATAGCAAATGGTACTAGTAATATTAATATTAGCATCACCAATGGCAATGTCACAGTTGGAGTAGCAGGTAATGCAAGTATAATGACAGTTACAGGCACCGGGGTTAATGTAGCAGGTACACTAAATACTGGAACTGGTAATGCAAATGTAGGTAATTTAGGTACTAGTACCGCTATCATAGCAACTGGCAACATTACTACAATCAACAGTGGATTGATGCAAAATGGTAATAGTAACATAAGTATCACAGCTAATGCAAACATTTCACACTTTGTCACTGGAAATACAACAAGTCAATTGACTGTGACATCGACTGGTGCTAACATACCGGGTACAGCGAACGTTGTTGGTAATGCTAATGTAGGTAATTTAGGTACAGCACAAGTATTAGCAAGTGCTAATGTAACTAGTCCGCAATTTATATCTAACATAGCTACCGCAACAGGAGCTCCGTTTAGTGTGCAAAGTACAAATCGTGTAGCAAATCTAAATGTTACGTATGCAAATGTCGCAGACTTCGGTGTAGTAACAACACAGAATACTGGTACATACTATCCAGTATTTGTAAATGCAAATACAACTGGAAATTATGCTCATGCTAGTAACACATTGATTAGTGCTAACTTAGCAAATGGTGCATTTATTGCTACTACATTCGTCGGTAATATTACAGGCAACATTGGTGGTATACTAGCTAATGGAAACAGTAACATAAGTATTCCGGCTGCTAACGGCAATGTAAATTTAGTAGCGGTAGGTAATACTACATTAGTAATTACCGGTACTGGTGCTAATATAACCGGTACTGCAAACGTAAGTGGTAATGCTAATGTAGGTAATTTAGGTACAGCACAAGTATTAGCAAGTGCTAATGTAACTAGTCCGCAATTTATATCTAATGTTGCAGGTGGTACTGCACCATTAGTAGTAACAAGTACAACACAGGTAGCTAATTTAAGTGTAGCTACAGCAGGTTTGGCTACGTATGCAACAACTGCAAATGCGGTAGCAGGTGCTAATGTATCTGGTCAAGTAGCAAACGCATTAGTTGCAGGCACTGTATATACAAATGCACAACCAAATATCACTAGTGTTGGAACATTAACTGGGCTAACAGTTGGAAATTCAACTGCTAATGCTATTTTTGGTAATGGAACAATAGCACTAACAAGTGCAGGCAATATTACTGGTGGTAATTTATTAAGTGCAACATATTTAACTGGTACACTAACAACAGCAGCACAACCAAATATTACTAGTGTTAACACTTCATTCAGTGGACTTACATTTGCTTCCAATGGCAATATTACTATGAGTGGTACTGGTTCACAATTATCAGGTGCTAACTTAGTAAGTGCAACATATTTAACTGGTACACTTACAACAGCAGCACAACCAAACATCACTAGTGTCGGTACACTAACATCATTGGGCGTAAATGGTACAATAACAGCAGTAGCATTTACTGCGAACACGGGTGTGTTCACTGGTAACGGTAATGGATTAAGTTCTATTGTTGGTGCAAATGTTACAGGTACAGTAATTAGTGCAACCAATGCAGCAGCACTATTACAGAATACATCTACTTCTACAACAGTATATCCAACGTTTACTACGTCATCGGCAAATGGTAATTCATCTGCGGTAATTAATACTAGTATCAGTGCTAACTTAAGTAATGCATCTATTACTGCTACGACATTCGTTGGTGCATTATCAGGTGCAGCAACCAGTGCAACTAGTGCAACCAATGCAGCAGCAGTACAAACTAATACATCTACAACAAATACGGTATACTTAGCCGGAGTAACATCTAGTTCAAATGGCAATAGTGCATTAAATATCGTAACAGGTATTAGTGCTAACATGGCTGCTAATAGCATTACTGCTACGACATTCGTTGGTGCATTATCAGGTGCAGCAACTAGTGCAACTAATGCAGCAGCAGTATTAACTAATACTTCTACATCAACTACTGTATATCTTGCTGGTGTTACTACAGGATCAAATGCTAATAGTGCATTAAATATCGTAACAGGTATTACTGCTAATTTTGCTGCTAATAGCATTACGGCTACTACATTCAATGGATCATTATCAGGTGCAGCAACTAGTGCAACTAATGCAGCAGCCGTACAAACTAATACGGCAACAACAAATACAATATACCTTGCTGGTGTATCTTCAAGTTCAAATGGTAATAGTGCATTGAATATTGTTACAGGTATTAGTGCTAATTTTGCTGCTAATACCATATCAGCAACAACTTTCAATGGTAATTTGAGTGGCAGTAATGTTAATGTCAGCGGACAATTAATCTCAACTGTTGCTACTACTACTGCACCATTAGCTGTAACAAGTACTACCCGTGTAGCTAATTTAAATGTAGCATATGCAAATGTAAGTGATTTTGGTGCAATTACAGCACAAGCAACTGGTACATATTATCCAGTTATAATAAGTGCAGGTACTAGTGGAAATTATGCACATGCAGTTGGCCCAACAGGTATATCATTTAATTTAGCAACTAATACAGTAATTGCAACATCATTCACTGGTAACTTAACTGGTAATGTAACTGCAACTGGTACAGTACAGGCTGCAAATATAACAGCTACTGCTTATATAACAAGAGCGGTAACTACTAGTATATCTGCTAATGGAACAGGACCTACTGGAAATACTCAAGCTAACGCAACTGCACTAACTACAGAAATTAATATAGTAAGTGCAGTATCAGCTACAACAGGTGTTAGGTTACCAGCAGCAGTAGCAGGAACAGTAGTTTATATTACTAATAATAGTGCAAATAGCTTAGTAGTGTATCCGCAAGCTGGTGCTGCTATTAATAACCAAGCAGCTAATGTAGGATTTACTCAAGGTGCTAATGCTACATTACAATACATGGCACCTACTACTAGTCAGTGGTATACAATAGGTGCTACATACGCATAATAGGAGAAGACATGGTAACATTAGATTTATTAACACACATGTGTCCCAAAACAAAAGTAAGTATCTTGGAAGGATACTTAGAACCACTAAACACAGTGGCAGAATATTATGAGATGAATGCTAATCCAGCACGACTAGCAGGCTTCTTAGCACAAACAGCACATGAAAGTGGCGGCTATACTGCTATCAAAGAAAATCTAAACTATAGTGCTAAAGGACTGATGGGTACATTTAAGAAGTATTTTCCGTCTGAAGATATTGCAAATCAATATGCAAAGAAGCCAGAACGTATTGCCAATCGTGTTTATGCCAATCGCATGAGCAACGGTGATGAAAGTAGCGGTGACGGTTATCGTTTCTGCGGACGCGGATTAATTCAATTGACCGGTCGTGCTAATTATACTAAATTTGCTAACGATTTGAGTATGAGTTTAGAAGAAACTGTAGCTTACTTAGAGACCCCAAATGGTGCTGTATCAAGTGCAGGATGGTTCTGGGATAACAATAAATTAAATCAATATTGTGACAGTGGAGACTTTGTAACATTAACTAAACGTATCAATGGTGGTACTATTGGATTAGAAGATAGAAAGCATCATTTTGATATAGCGATGCATTACTTAACAACATAACATGGCACAACCAACTTGGATTACATCAGCAGGAACATTGGGTTCATATCCATATGGATATCCAATATCAATAATATTATTAGCTGAACCAGTAAGTCCAGCCACAAGAGTAACTTATACTTTATTATCAGGAACACTACCTAATGTATTATCATTAAATTCAGTTACCGGATATATTACAGGAACTCCTACATTAGTTTTAGAAGATACCACTACTACTTTTACTATTCGTGCAACTGATAACTTAGGTAATATCAGAGATAGAACTTTTTATGTTTTAATCTCAGGTTCGGCACTACCTCAGTTTACTACCCCTAGTGGAATACTACTAACTACCTTAGATAGTGTTTGGACACAAATACAAATAGAGTATACTGACCCAGATAGTTCAAATCCAGCAGTAGTTGAATTGCAAGAAGGTCTATTGCCACCGGGTTTAGAAATCAATTACAACGGGTTGATTCAAGGTTATCCTAATCCACCATTGAGTGAAGAAACATTGCCAGTTGTCACTACACTTGCAACATCAACATTGGCCAGTAATGACTATGTGTATTGTTTAACGGTGTCTGGTGTAGTACCAGGGAGACCTGTCTATTTTACCGGAGATACTATCAGTACTATATCACCGGGGCAAGTGTATTATGTGAAGTATGTTGACACTACCCTAAATGCATTTTCAATTTCCGTATCACAGAATGGTAGTACATTTGCACTATCAGATGATATTGGAAATATGTTAGTAACATTGCCACAAACATCAACAGGTTCCCCTACAATCAGATCATATAACTTTGTATTAAGATTAGTGAGTAGGTTAGGTAATACCACACAATCATATTCAATAACTATTATAAATCAAAATTTACCGGTAAGTCAAGGTGGGCCTGGTAATCCCCCTAATACTAGACCGCCTACTATATTGAACACACGACCTAGAGTCATAATCCCACCAGATACCGATATATACTATGGTTATTATATACTTCCACCAATACCACCTAATCAAAATGCACAGATAGGCACTGCACAAAGCGATAATTATTTTGCATTTAAATTAATTGGGTATGATTTTGATAGTAATGATCTTACATATATTTGCACTGGATTACCTCCCGGAATAACATACGACGGCACTACAGGTTGGATAACAGGTACACCAACTTTGGCATTACCTGGAATCAATACTTATAGATTTAACGCACAAGTAGTTAAAACAGGTAGAGAAAATATAGGATCTCCTGTCTTTAACTTTGGATTCAATCTAGCATTAGACATTATAGGTGATATTACTTGGCTAACTAGTTCTAATTTAGGAACAATATTCAATGGAACACCTAGTACATTAAAAGTATTAGCAGAGTCTGATGTAGATTTGCAATATAGAGTTTCGTCAGGAACATTTCCGCCAAACTTGATATTATTAGACAACGGAGAAATAACAGGAATAGTAGCTAACCAACCAACAGATGTATTTTTGGAAGGTGGAACCAGTACTGATTTTACATTTACTATTCAAGCATACTCTCCTACTTATGCAATTATTCAATCATCTAAAACATTCACTGTTACTGTTTATCAAGAATATAGTCAACCAACTGATATACTTTATATTGAGGCGGCGCCGAGTATACAAGATAGACAATTGCTAACTACTTTATTAGATAATGATGTATTGATACCACCTGAAACAATATATAGACCAGATGACGTATATTTTGGTAAAGCAACTAGCGTTATATATGAACATGCGTATGGTATATACGCAAGTGATATTCAACAATATATTGCAGCAGTTACAAGAAATCACTATTGGAGAAATATCACATTAGGTGAATTAAGAACTGCTGTAGCAAAAGATGAAAACGGCAATGTTATATATGAAGTAGTATATAGTTTAGTTATAGATAATTTAGTCAATCCGCAAGGCGTTAGTATTGAGAGCAATGTATATTGGCCAAGACCAATCAATTTAAATCTAGGTCCTTGGTATACTAGTATAACTGATATATTCACTAGTTATGCAGATAATAGATACGGTGAATTAACGTTTTACACTAGTTTAACTCCGGGATTTGCTAGAACATTATATCCAAATAGTTTATATAACATGCGTAATCGTGTAGCAGATGTATTAGGACAAGTTTATAACAGCACATTATTACCATTGTGGATGACAAGTCAACAACCTGATACTGCTGCTAATCGTGCTGCAGGCATAGCAGGTGGAACATTAGGATATACTCAGGCTTGGGTCATATGTTATACAAAGCCAGGATTTGCTGACATAGTTAAAGCTAATATAGAAGAAAATTGGGGATATACTAGCTATACAACCGGCACAGCACAGTTTATACCATATAGACTAAATCAAATCAATTTTAATATCGATAGATTTAGTGTTAATAAGAGTATTACATATGACTGGGATAATAATCTTACACCACCTGCGTGGACTGGATTGCCAAGTGCCGATCCTGTACCGAATCCATTAAATAGTCAAGATTTTTATGTGTTGTTCCCTCGCCAAACTATTCTGCCAGATAAAACCCAATACTAAATATATATAACGGAATAAAAACATGAGCACCATAAACACAAATTCAATCAATGTAAACTATCCTATACCGGGCATTAATAATAATAGCCAAGGGTTCAGAGATAATTTTGCATCTATAGTTACCAACTTAAACACCGCTGGTACTGAAATCACAGATTTACAGAACAAAGTAGTAGTCAAGCAAGCATTGACCGGCACTACACTAAACAATGACATGGCTAATACTCTTATTAGCAATGCGAGTGTTAGGAGTTTTAGATCAACTACATATAATTTAGGTAACGCATTAGCAGGCACTGTATTAGTTGACACAAGTTTAGGTGATGTTCAATATGGTGCAGTAGCATCAAACACTACATTTAACTTTGGTAGCTGGGCTCCAGCTGGCACACAAGCTAATGTACAATTAAATATCTCAGTATCTAATTCACTAGCAGTAATCACATTCTCTGGTAATGTTGTAGTAGCTAATGCTAACAACAATGGAGTTAGCACACTTGAAAATTTCTCTAACATAGGTGGATTAGTTACATTAACTGCACCTGCAGGTGTGACACAACTTAATTACTTGATTAGTACTACTGATTGCGGTAATACATTGTACATCAGTCCAATCAATCGTCCAAGAGTAGCTACACAAATACAACAAAGAATCGTTCCACCAACTGGGTTACAAGGTGATGTAGCGGGTGACGTAGCAGTCGGCCCATCATTCAATCAATTAAATATCACAAGTACTAACGCAGCAGATTACTTTACTGTAAGTGATACTACTCAATTATACACAGATTTACCTATAATATTCACTGGTACTAGCTTTGAAGCTAACGTCACTAGTGGTACTACTTATTATGTTAGAAATATTTCTGCTAATACATATTTTACTGTTTCATCAACTATTGGTGGGGCTAATGTAAACTTAGCAGGTGGAACTGGTACAATGTATGCTAATCCAGTGTCATATGTTTATGTAGCAACAGATTCGTACAATGCTACTGCATGTGCTACTAGCGTCACGAGTACAACTAGTAGTGGAAATGTAATTACATTATCAGGTAACTTGTCTAGTTTAACAAGTGCAGTAAATGAAGCTATCGTATTCAATGGTAACATAGGTGGATTGATTGCAAACACAGTTTATTATATTAAGACTGTAGCTAGTCCAAACATTACCGTTAGTCAATCAAGAACAAACGGCGTTGCTGGAAGTACTGTAGCAGTAAGTTCAAATTCAACTGCTACTACAGCTACATATTATGTAGGTAATGATATATGGCAAAGAATAGCATTATCACCGTGGTAAAAGAATAAAAATAAAAGGAAGAATTAATGGCAACGTCTAACACAGCGATTAAAATAACAGAGTTACCAAACATTGGCTCTAACATAGCAGCCAATACATTGACTGCCGTTGTTAATATGGCAAGTGATCCAGTGACACAAAAAGCCAATGTACAAATTATTGGTAATTTAATATTGGCAGGTGCAGGCGGTGCTAATTTTGTGCCTGCTGCATTATCCGAGTTAGCTTATTCTGTAGTAAACGCAGCACAACCAAACATAACAAGTGTTGGCACATTGACAGGATTATCAATTATTGGAAATGTTTCTACTAGAAATTTAGCAGCCAATGGAAGTATTACTAGCACTGGTAATAGTAATTTAGGCAATTCAGTTACTTCAAATTATTTTATTGGTGATGGTAGTCAACTATCTAATGTAGAGACTGCTAAACAACTTGAATATGGTGGTAGTAATGTCGTAGTAATGAATAATGGCCCAGTTACAATTAGTGTATCTACAGTACCAAATGTAGTGAAGATAACAGATACTGGAATGAATGTCTTTGGTACACTACAAGTAAGTAGCAATGCCAACACAAGTAACTTAGGTGCATATAGATTAGTAGTAGCGACTCAAGCAGATTTAGGTAATGTAGGTAATGTTATCATCACCGGTGGCGCTAACGGACAAGTATTAATAACCGATGGTAGTGGAAATCTATCTTGGGGGAATCCTGCTTTCGCAACGGGGGCAACAGGTGCAAGCGGTATACAAGGGGCAACTGGCGCGAATGGTATACAAGGCGCTACTGGATTGACAGGTGCAACTGGCGCAGGTGCTACAGGTGCAAGTGGTGGAATAGGTTTTCAAGGTGCAACTGGTTTAACAGGTAGTACTGGTCTAACAGGTGCCACTGGAGTAGGTGCTACTGGTTTAACAGGCAGTACTGGACTAACTGGGGCAACTGGATTGACAGGTGCTACTGGCTCAGGTGCAACAGGACTAACAGGCGCAACAGGCGCTTCTGGAATTGTAGGTGCAACCGGCAATATTGGTGCTACGGGTGGAATAGGATTTCAAGGTGCTACTGGATTAACAGGTGCAACTGGTATAGGAGCAAGTGGCGCAACAGGTGCTACTGGTATAGGAGCAAGTGGCGCAACAGGGGCTACTGGTATAGGTGCTACTGGATTAACGGGTGCTACTGGTATAGGTGCAACTGGTATAGGCGCGAGTGGCGCAACAGGTGCTACTGGTCCACAAGGTGCTACAGGTGGCATAGGATTTCAAGGTGCAACAGGCTTAACCGGTAGTACAGGACTCACTGGTAGTACAGGACTCACTGGTAGTACAGGGTTAACAGGAGCAACTGGTGCAGGAACAACAGGCTCAAGCGGCGCAACAGGTGCTTCAGGGGCCACTGGTGATCAGGGTATTGTTGCTCAATCTACTGCCCCAATAGATCATAATATATTGTGGCTTGATACTAGCACTAGTGCTGTACAAGGTGTAGGAGCAACAGGTGCGACTGGTGTAGGAACAATTGGCGCTAGTGGTGCTACTGGCCCGTCTGGTGGACCAGCTGGCGCAACAGGTGCTACAGGAACAGCAGGAAGCAACGGGGCAACAGGTGCTACTGGAAGCAACGGAACAAACGGGGCAACAGGTGCTACTGGAAGCAACGGGGCAACAGGTGCTACAGGAGTAGGAGCCACTGGTAGTACAGGAATTACTGGTGCTACTGGAGTAGGGGCAGGCTCAACAACTGGTAGTTGGACTCTTGCAGCAGGTACTAACACAGTAAATCTTACAGTTCCTATAAACGGCACTTACTCAATATGGGTTAGAGGAAATATTCCAAATGGTATTGTTACATATACTGCTACAGTGGTTGTTACAAATACCAATGTTCCAGTACTAGGTAGTAGTTATGGTTGGTATTATGCAGCAGGTAATGCATTAGTGCTTACAGCAATACCTACGCAGATTGTTGGAACTGTTAACAATATTAGTAATGCTGTAGTTAGCACTACTACTGCTAATGTGTTTACATTTGGTATTACAAATAATAGCGGAACATCACAAGTAGTAAATTGGGGTTACATTACTCTTTAATAGTTAAAATAGATAGGATAATAAAATGTCAGTATTAAAATATTGGGACACGGGTACATCATCATGGCAAGTTGCTATAGTTGGTGCAGAAGGTGCAACTGGGCCAGCCGGCGCAACAGGAGCATCGGGTGCTGATGGTGCATCAGGTATTGACGGAGCAACAGGTGCAAGTGGATTAGATGGAGCAACAGGTGCAAGTGGATTAGATGGAGCAACTGGTTCGTCAGGTATTGACGGAGCAACAGGTGCAAGTGGATTAGATGGAGCAACTGGTTCGTCAGGTATTGACGGAGCAACAGGTGCAAGTGGATTAAATGGAGCAACTGGTTCGTCAGGTATTGACGGAGCAACAGGTGCAAGTGGATTAGATGGAGCAACTGGTGCAAGTGGTGCCACTGGCCCAACTGGTAATACTGGTGCAACTGGTTCAGGCACGGGTACTGCTAACAAGATTTTCAACGGCACTAGTTATGCTAATATTGCTTCAGCAAATAGCAATCTACAAATTGGTGTCAATAACAATACATGGAACTTTGGTAGTGATGGTAATCTAACATTGCCATACAATGCTAAAATAGCATTATCACAATCAACAACAGATTCAGGTGCGTTATCATTAAATGGTAGTAGTAATTATCTAACACTACCATCAAGTAGTCAATGGATTTTAGGTACAACATGGACTATAGAATTTTGGATTAATGCCGATGCACCTTCTACAGGATTACTTCAACGAATAATAACACAACAACCAGATACTAGCCCCGGAGTACTTTCTTACATAGACATAAATGTATCTAGTGGATTACTTGGCATTTTATGTACTCAAAGTAATGCAATATTTTATACAGAACCTACCCCAGGAGTATGGACTCATGTAGCAATTGTTAATAACAATTCCGCT
>Ga0209084_1001170_pt1 | contig 22738 bp, 24 predicted proteins | sample C_130820_MF_Meta_FD_187309 | JGI IMG/M metagenome (GOLD analysis project Ga0209084, IMG submission 187309) | Freshwater microbial communities from Lake Croche, Canada to study carbon cycling - C_130820_MF_MetaG (SPAdes) (version 2) | ecosystem: Environmental > Aquatic > Freshwater > Lake...
AATTTTATTATCATTATTATCATTATTATCATTATTATCATTATTATCATTATTATCATTATTATCATTATTAGGGGGATTAAAACCAATATCAAAATTATCATTTATTTTGTTTAAAATTTTAGGGTCAATATCATCACCTTTACCATTATCTTTAATTAGAGGTGGTAATTGTTCAGGTGCTTTAAATAGATTTAAAATAAATAACGGAATTAATGAATATAAAGAGATTGATGAAGTAAAAACATAAAAACAGATAATTGTTATAACTATATAAATTATTCCAAATAATAATAAATTATTCTTAGTAAATAGTGATTTATTATCATTATCATCATTATTATCATTATCATCATTATTAAAATTATTATTATTATTATTATTAATTGGTTTTTTATAATCACATAAATATACAAATATGAATACTACTATTGAAATTATTAATGAAATTATATAATATTCCATATAAACTCTAATTTTAATATAGAATGTTAATTATATACAAATATACGCATTAGAGATATAAATATTAAAATAATTAAATAAATAAATATGAAACTTGAATTAAAAAAATTTGATCCATCAACAATAAAAAGCGATTCAGTTGTTGTTTTGATTGGTAAAAGAAATACAGGAAAATCATATTGTATGAAAGATATTTTAAGTTATCATAAAGATTTACCGGTTGGTGTTGTAATCAGTCCAACCGAAACAGCAAATAATTTTTTTGAAACATTTATTCCAAATATGTTAATTTATGAAGAATATGAACCAATCATTATTAAGAAATTTTTAGATAGACAAATATCTATAAATAAACAAAAAGCAATACAAATAAAAAGATATAATTCATCTGATATTGATAATAGAGCTTTTTTAATTTTAGATGATTGTTTATATGATAAAACATGGCCTACTGATAAAAATATAAGAAGTATATTTATGAATGGTCGACATTATAAAATTTTCTTTTTAATTACTATGCAATATTGTATGGGTTTGCCTCCGGTATTAAGAGCAAATATTGATTATGTATTTATTTTTAAAAATAATATTATTAAAGAAAGAGAAAAAATTTATAATCATTATGCAGGTGTATTTAATGATTTCTCCACTTTCTGTGCCGTTATGGATAGTTGCACGGAAAATTATGAATGTGTCGTAATTGATAATAAAATACAAAGTAATAAATTGGAAGATCAGGTTAAATGGTATAAAGCAAAAGAAGCTGATTTTAAGATGTGTACGCCTGAATTATGGAATTTATGCGCATTAGAAAAAGAAAGAAAAGCAAATACACTTGTTTATGAAGATGAAGATGATGAAGAACCATATGACCCAAGTGTATTTGCAAAAAATCATAATAAAAATAAAATGCAAATAAAAGTTAAAAAAACATTTTAAATAGAATTATCACAATCAGTTCTAATTGGATTTATTTTTATTATATTATCATTATCAATCAATGATGATAATATTGAACTATCTAATCTATTATTAAATGCATTTGTTTGATATTTTTCTTTTGTAATATTTTCTTTATCAATTGGTGCTGGTAATCCTTCATATACAGTTCCCATATTTCCAATTCTTGCACTCTCCTCCAAATCTATTTGACGTTTATTAACATTCATATTAATATCTTCTTTTGGTACTCCCACGAATTTTCCACCTGCATTTGGTGTCCTTCCTGCTTTCATCATTATTAATTCTCGTGTTCCATCAATTTCTGCATTATAATCTGCTTCTCTATCTGTTGGTGTAAATATAGTTTTGCTACCAGCAATACCATAATTATCAGTTAATGAATTTTGTCTTTGAGTATTTTTTGCCTTTTCATCTTTAATTAAATATCCTCCTAATAAACTATTTAAAAATCCTCCGAAAAATCCATATCCAGACCCACCTAATCCAACCGTTGTTTCTTTAACTGTTTTTTTAGCAACTATTGATGGATCATATACATATGTACTATAATAAGATATCTTATTTATATTTCTAACTGTTCCTCCATATGGTATCGTTTCTTTTAATGTTGTTCTTGCTTTATTATTATTATTAACATAACCCGATTGTTTACCTTCCATAAATCCCCCATTTCCTTCATGTATCATTGTCTCTTTTATTGTTGTTTTTGCTGTATCATATAAAGCGGCATATGTCTCATCTGCACCACTTAAAGTTCCACCATTACCTTCATGTATGGTTGTCTCTTTTGTTGTTGTTTTTGCTGTATCATATAAAGCTGCGTAAGTTTCATCAATACCACTTAAAGTTCCACCATTACCTTCATGAATGGTTGTTTCTTTAGTTGTTGTTTTTGCTATATCATATAAAGCAGCATAAGTTTCATCAATACCACTTAAAACACCACCATTACCTTCATGTATAGTTGTTTCTTTTGTTGTTGTTTTTGCGGTATCATATAAAGCAGAATAAGTTTCATCTATACCACTTAAAACACCACCATTACCTTCATGAATAGTTGTTTCTTTAGTTGTTGTTTTTGCAGTATCATATAAAGCTGTATAAGTTTCATCCATACCACTCATATTGCCATTATTACCTTCATGAATGGTTGTTTCTTTAATAGTTGTTTTCATAGTATGAGTGACAGGATCATATAATGTTGCTTTTTCAGGTAATTGTGGCATAGCATTACCATTTATACGGGGATTATCAACAAAAAATTCTTTCATAGTTATTTTTAAAGCATCGGTAATAGGTGATATAACAGCTTTAATAACACTTGAAAAATTGGCAACAGGTGTTTCAATTTGAGTTAGATTTCTTTCATTATCATAAATAATAATATTATTTTTACCATAATCATCATCTTTATTAAAAAATTCATCTTGATTTTTTAATGGTCCATAATAATTAATATGACTATTATTTCTAGCAGTTGTATCTGTTAAATTTTCTTCAGGACGTCCAACTTCTTTTTTAATAACTGATTGACCTTTAAACCAATTATCCTCAGTTTGATTAAAAGATCTTTCACTTCTATTTTTATTCATAGGAGTAATAACACCTCTTTGTTCAACATTATTTTTAGGTTTCATAGGTAAAGTATATAATGATGATCTTTGGTCAGATAAGGGTCTTAATTCTTCTTTTGATTTTGGTTTAACATAATTAATTGTTTCAGCTTGTTGAAATCCACCAATTCCTATACTTGAAAATCCTCTATTTAATCCAGGTCCAACTAAAACACTTTGAATAGGTGATACATTATTTTGAAGTTTAGTTAAATTAGTTCTAGAAGCTAAGAAATTATTTGTATCAATAGTTGTATCATTATAAAAAGGTTGATTTGTAAAAAAATCAGTTTTTTCTATTTCTATTTTACTAACATCTTTAGTATCCGAACTATAACCCATATTTTTATTTAATCCGAATTGTTCAACATTTTGTGTGACACCTTTTTTAATGAAAGGTTGCATATTTCCATGTTTAAAATCATTAATATTAATATTATTTCCAGATAAACTTTTAATTACAGTTGGATTCATATCATCATTAGTAAAATAATGAGGTATAACACCTGATTGAAATGGCATTTGTGCTTTTTTATAATAATCATCACTTAAAGATTGTTCATAAGCTTTTGTTTCACTATAAAATTTAGAATTATAAATATTATCCATTGATGGTGTATCATTGTTTCTCATTTCTCTATATCAATAATTCATATTTATTTATTTAGTTAATCAGCATATATAAAACCATTATTAGACCCTTGCATATATTCATCATCGCTATCTCCATCTTCCATATCAACTTTATATTCATCTTCTCCATCATTTTCATTTTGATTATCTGGTTTTTCTATATTTATTTCTGGTTCAATTTCATTATCTAGAAGTTCTTCATTATATTTTAAACCATATTTTTTTAATTCTTTTTCTATATCTTTATCTTCTCTCGTCTTTTTATTCATTCTTGCTAAAATATCAAATTTATTTTTCTCACGAATTTGATTAATAAAATCAATTTGTTCATTTAAATCTAACATATGACAATTTTTAATATTATTAATAATTGAAATTACTATTTCTTTGAATAATTCTTGATATACTTCATTATCTATATCTATTGATGGTATAAACTTTTTATTTACAATATTATCAATAGATGATGGTAAAGCCATTAAACGAATAATAGCAATTCTTTTGATACTATTAATATCATTAATATTATCTTCTGTTATAATTGAATTTAATTTATCAAGTTCATTAATAGTATTATTAATAATTGTTAAAAAAGATAGAGCATCTTTTTTAAGATATTTATATAAAATTTTAGATATTATTGAAGAAATTTGTTTATAATTATCAAAAGTATAATTATGAAATAATTGTTTTAATTCTTTATTATTAAAATAATTAATATATTGTTCTTTATAATTTTCAGTTGTTTTGAATACTGATAATAATAATTTTGATATTAAATCATCAGAAAATATTGTTGGTTTCTTTAAATCCTTTAAATCAGAAAGCCATTTTTGGATATCATAATCAATAATATTATATTTAATAGGATTATGAATTTCAATAAATTGTTCAGTTTTATTTATTTCTTTCTTTTTTTGTATAAAAAATCTCTTATATCGAGGCATATTAAATACTCGTTTGCCTGTTAATTTTTCTTTAGCCTTCTTTAAATCCTGTCTATCAGTTTTGAAATATAAATCAGCTGTAAAATTTTCATCTATTCTTTCTAAACAACAACCTTGCAAATATTTATGAATTTTAACAAATTTTATTGCTGGCATATAAATTAATGCATCTATATATGCAGCCAAAAAATTATCACCTTTATATTCTTTTCTTTTTAATAAATCATATAAAGTATCATAATATTGTCTACCAATATTTATTTTAACTTTCTTGGCTTTAATTTTGGTCATTGTTAATAATTCTTTTTCATATTTTTCTGTTATAATTGTCATTATAATTTTCTTAAAATCATCATCTAATGGCACTAAATTTGCATATTCATCTTTATATAAATCTCCATATACTTCACGAAATATACAACTTAAATAAATCATTACCCCTTTTTTTGATTCTATATCATATGGTGCGCCATATTCATCCCATAAATGTTCACATTCTGGAAATAATTTTTCTTGATTAAAAAATAAAGTTTCATGAATAATATCTTTTTGAATAGTTATAGACCATAATGCAATAATATCATAAATAATATTTTTAAAATTATTAAAATATTCATTCATTGCATTTATCATTTTATCTTTAGCATTTATCAGAATATATTTAATTGGTTTTTTTAAATAAATGTTTAATTCATCTTCTTCGATATCTGGAAAATATTTATATATAATTGTTATTTTAGGTTCTATTGTTCTATAATTATTAAATAAATATGAAACAATCATATCATAATTTATAGGTAAAGCACTTAATTTTTGCATTCTATATAAAAATGGTAATATCATCTTTAATAATTCAGCAAATCCAATTTCAATATTATAAAATTGATTATTATAATATTTATTGAATTGTGTTTCATCTAAATCAATTTCATCTTTTTCATCATCATATTCATAATTATCTTCTTTTTCATTTGATTGACCTATTTTTAATGGCACACCTTCATAATTAGCTTCATCAGTGCCAATATGAATTTCATGTTCATCATCCGTACAAGAGAAATTTAATTTATAAATATCTACAAAAGAATATTTTAATAATTCAAATCTTATTTCTAATTCATCTAATTGATTTATTATATTCTTTTTATTTAATTTATTGAATAATTCTAATTTTGATATTGCACCATCTAATATTAAATTTTTTCTTAAATCCCTTAAATTATTAATAACTTGATCATAATTTTTATCATTTAAATTAGTTATAATTGAATATAAATCACGTGTAATATCTAATTTTTTAACAACTGAACGTTCTTTTTCAAATGTTTTTAATTGTTTAGTAATAATATCAGTAGATTTAATAGTAATATCAATTAATATTTTGAGTTCTTTAAGAATATTGAAAAAAGTAAATCTAGGATTAATTAATTCAATTGATTTTATTTGAATAGAATTATAAGTTATTTTATGAATAGTTTCTTTTTTATTTAATTCTGTCAAATGATTTTTAATTATTTTAAAATCATCTTGAGATATATTATCTAAACTATAATTATATTTTTGTAATAAATTATTTATACTTGAATAATTATAATTTTCATTATCAATTTTATCAATTGGAATTTTTATTTTATATGATTTTATTAAATCCTCAAAATTCTCATTTTCAACTGTTGCATTCTTAATATCTAATTTTATTGGTTTATACAAATGAGACATTATTTTATCATTTAAATAATCATCTAATATTGTTATCGGACTATAAAAATATACACCAATTATCGGTATATTTGTTTCATCGTCCTTAAATACAATATAATTATTATCTTCTGATAATTCTATTATTGTTTTTTGTTGTGCCTTAAATCTAATTTTATTATTATCAGCATCATAATTTAAAGGAAACCATAATTTATTTTTAGATGCTAGAGCAAGATTAGCGTCATTAATTTTATCATATTTTTTAAGGTCTGATATAAATTCTTCAATATTTAAATCTTCAAAATTACCTCTATTCGCATCAGCTATAACTATAAAATTATCAACATTAGTTTTTTTATTAACAATTTCATAAAATAATTTCAAAAAACATTCTGTTTTAGATTTGGTTTTAACAAAATTAAATAATTCATTATAAATTTCTTCTCTTGAAAAAGCAATAAAATTTGGATTATTTTTAATTATTTCATCAATACTAACTATTTCAAAATAATTTATTTCTGGTAAATCCTCACTTAGATAAATTATATTGTCATTGTCTTTATTTGACATTTCTATTATTATTTAAAGATATTTAATAATAATATTAAATAATGAAATATATTTATTTTTTATTTATTCTAATATCAAATTTATTAAATTTATCTTCATTCACATTACATATAAATAATCATTATTCAACTATTGCTGGTAAAATTTTAAATCTGAATTCAATTATTAAAAATGGTTGTTATAATAATAATATAGCAAGTTATAATAATCTGAAGTATTATAATTCTAATAAAAGTTTAGTATTAGAATTAAATGACAAAAATAATTTTAGATATTTATTAAAAGATAAATATAGTTATTTTATTACATTTAATATTTTTAAATATAATTATAAGATTTTTATTAAATCTAAACCATTATCATATAATTATACAGCTATGGATATTGATATTAGACAAAATAGAAATTTAAAATTCAATAATACTGCATTAAATTTTAATCATTATAGAAAAATTGATAATATTATTTATAAATATATATATAATAATATTATTCTCAAAAAAAATGAAGAAATGTCAATTGAATTATTTCGTTTCTTTAATAGCTATTAACTTGCTGTTTGCATGATAATAAATAGGTTGGTTCTCCGAATGGATAACCTGGTGAATAATTTTTATTATTTTTATTTAAATTTTGCCAATGATTTAAATCTCCGTTATCTACTACATCATTATTCATTAATGGATAAAATATATTTTGGTCTTGTGGTTTTTCTACTAATGGTACATGATTATCTTTTGCAACCATACGATAATTTATACCAATTCTATCAAATTGTTCAAGAACTGTATCTTGTGGATTCCAAAATAACGGGTCATATCGATTTATTCCAGTTTCTTTTAAAGTACAAGGAGGATTAGATAAACGACATGATTCAGTTGGTATAGCACATTTACGAACATCTCCGTTATATTTTGTTTTACATCCAGTAGAAACATAACTATTGGGAATATATAAATCTTTATTACATTTAGAATTTTTATAATTTAATCCTGATAATTCATTTGAATCATCTATGGCTTTTTTCATACTACATGTATTTTGTCCATAACTTTGATATCGCATAAAAGGGTCATCCGGTATTATTACACCACAATCATTACAATCATTATATGGAGAATTTAATTGATATATACCTGGAAAAATTGAACGTTTTAATTCTTCTTGATAACTTCCAGAATCATATTTTAATCTTGTATCATTTGGAATATTCATATTTCTATTATTAACAATTATTTATTTTTAATGGTGGTGGCAGTGGCACTGATCTATACATAATTGATTGACATGAAGGCAAATGTTTCATTTCTTGATCAATCGGTTCTGTCTTATCATTTGTTATTATTCCATTATTACTCGGTGTATATAAATTATCTGGACATTTTGATATTATTCGAGTTTGACCACGTAATTCACTTTCTAAATCTACCATATTACCCTTAATATGTGAAACAGATGTTCCACCTACTAAACCTAATTGATGCATACATTTATTTCCATTTTCATATCTATAAGGAGATAATATATAACCTAAGGTATCAACACTTGATTTTAAATCAACTTTATATGAACAATTATCATATTTAGTTCTATTAAAACTCATTACTTATTCTATTATAATATTATAATATTATATTATATTATATTAATTATGTTTATTAAAATTTAATCTATTTATATAAGATCTTGTATCTTCACCGCCATTTGTCCATATTGGAACTATATGATCAGGATTTTGAATATCCTTCAAACAATCAACTAATGGTATTGGTTGATTTATTTGTCTCTCCATTATTGTTTTTTTACATGAAAATGATTTATTTTCACCTCCACTTCCATAAAAACTTGAATCAGAACCTGATAATATATCTAATTCTGAATTTATATCACCTAATGACCCCTTCATAGTCGGACATGCATCAAATAAACGTCTAAATAATTGTAATTTACATCTATCTCTCGTTAATTTATCTTTATTACTTACTAAACCACTATAATTATCAATCAAACATGCATCGGCTAATCCATATCCTGGACGACCTCTTAAATTAACATGATCATACATAAATTCAGGTAAGCGAACATTTGGTTCAATACAATCAACTAATTGTGTTGAATATGTCTGATAATCATTTATCTTTTGATTACCATATTTTTTTGATTCTTCCCAACATGAATCTGAACATATAGAATTTTGTTTATCAAAATATGTTGCCATTATATCTAATTATAAACTTATATTATATTATTATAACACTGAATACCATTATTTTCTTTACATGTTTTATCACGATAATATAACCATTTCTCATATGATTGTCTATCATTTGGTATAGTCGTTGATGGTACTGTATAAAATTGTCTTTCTGAAAAATTTCTCTCATAAATATCATTTATATCTTTATAAACATTTTGCTTAAAGAAAGTATTTATATTTTCATTTATTAATTCTTTATTAAATGGACATGCTTTTATATTATTATTATTATTATTATAATCTATTATTGATGGATTCATAAATGGATTATTTATTGATGGTTTAGAACATATTTTATTATCATATATTGCTAAATTTCTATTACTTAAAGTTTCATTTGTATCAATTTTAATTTTTTCATCATATAAATAAATATAAAATATAAATATTAATAATATTATACCTAATAATATAAATATTACATTTTTGAAAATTAATGAAAATATTACACTTAGAAATATTATTAAATTAACTATTGCTAATAATTTTTCCTTAAAACTCATATTAATCAAAGGTAAAAAATTAATCATCATCATTATCTATAAAATATGTTGAAAAGAAAAATAAATCATTTTTTTACTTACTTAATTTTTTCTTAAGTTGCTGTTTCTTCATTAAATTTCTTAATGCATTATTATTAATTCCCGTTTTAGTTTTATTTCCACCTCCTCCATTCATATTTTGCATCATACTCATCATATTCATCATTGATGACATATCAAAACCTCCTGTACCTGCACCATTTGATGAACTATCTTCCCCATTTCCTCCAAATAATCCAGGCAGAATTGATGCAAATTTCATCGCATCCTTCATTATTGCTTCTTGTGATAATTCTCCACTTGATATCTTATTTGACATTTTTTGACTTACATTTGTAAATAATTCACTAAAACCACTATCCGGATTAGCTATCGCCTTAAATATATCACCCTCATTTGTTATAGATTGTTTGATTTTTGTTAGGTCAACGTCTTCAATAATTTCCTTCGCAATTTTTCCGATAGTTGTATCCTTTAAACTATCCATTCCATCAATAGTCGGATTTGCCTTAATATTATCCGCTTTTAATTCATTTAGGCGCATTAATACCTTCTTAATATCGGCATTTTCAATATTAAGTTCTGTTTCAGCAACTGGTGATACTGCTTGAAGATTTGTTAAAATTATTGTTATCTGTTCTTCTGCTAATTCATTTGTATAAATATATAGAACACTTAAATAATGATGTGTAATAAAATTATTTCTTAATAGTTTTGTTACATCTTTAATTGTAATGTTTTTATAAATTTCAACTGATGAATTAGTTTCATCAAGTATCCATTCATCACATGTTTCTTTATCTAGAGCTATATAAGAACTCCAATAATCGGTATTACATTTACTTTTAAAGAAATCAATATATTCTTCCGATGTTTTATCATATGTTTGATAATTTTCTTTAATAGTCTTCAATACTCGTTTTGCCGTTTCACTCTTTGTTTTATGTTTCTTAGATATATTTTTTAGTTTCTTTAAAAGATCAATATAATACTGATTAAAAATATAAGTTGAAGTTAGCGAATTCATTATGTTTTAATTTAATTAAATATCCTTAAATATATTTTCTCTTAGTTTTTGTAATTCATCAATAGAAGGCAATTTCTTTGACATCTTATCATCATTAGTATTAGCATTAGTATTAATAGGATTAATTGGATTAATTGGATTAATTGGATTATTAGTAATAGTATTAATAATATTAGTATTTTTAGTATTATCAATAGTATTATCAATAGTATTATTATTAATAGGCTTAGTATTATCAATAGTATTGTATGATTCATTAACTAAGCCCCATTTATATAATTTATCATCATTAATATTCATAGAATTTATATTATCATCTGATATATCACTATAATTATCAGATGATATGGCACCTAATGTAAAAGCGGATGGTTCATCTGATTTTTCTTTAATATTTATAGGAATTGGTGAATTTATTGATGATGATGATTCTTGTTTATCTCTGCTACTATTACTTGTAAATAAATAACCTCTATTTGGTAATAATAAATAATCAAATACAGCTTTACCATATATAATTTCTTTGGATGGCATAAACATTAAAGCAGGTACAGCTTTTATTTTATGATTAATTTTATTAATAATTGCGTCAATTACAACTAATTTAATTGTTTTCTTAGTATCATGTCTTTTTATGGTATCTAATAAAACAGAACAATGTTGGCATGTATCACTATAAAATAATATCATTTATTAAATTAATGATAAATTAAAATAATAAAAATTGACATAAAATTAATATCATTTATTTTAAATAAGTAATAAAATGTTTAAGAATTATAATTATGATTCTAAATCTGAGAAACATTCATTTGATATAAATAATATTGATTTATCAATTGCTAATAGTATTAGACGTATTATTTTAACTGATATACCTGTTGTTGGATTTTATGGTGAGGATGAACCAACAATTGATATTATTACTAATACTGGTCCCCTTCATAATGAATTTATGAAACATAGAATTGGATTAATACCGATTAATGTATCTGAAGAAATTACAGATAATTATAAAGATGATGATTATAAATTTGAATTAAATGTTAAAAATGATAGTTCATCTACTATTAATATTACAACAGCTAATTTTAAAGGGACATATAATGATATTGAATTAACCTCAAGTCAATTAAAAATCTTATTTCCTCCTAATCCTATTACAAAAAATAATATTTTAATTACAAGATTAAGAGCAGGTGAAGAATTACATTTGATAGCAAGAGCTATTAAAAGAACAGCAAAAACAAATGCATCATTTTCACCAGTATCATTATCAAACTTTTATTTTATTGAAGATAAAAAAGAAGCGGATAAGAAAGATAATATTCTTGATAAACAACGTTCTTATGTTAAAAATATGTATGGTGATCCAATTTTATTAAAATTTGAAATTGAATCAGTTAATAAATTATCATATTTATATTTATTTTCAAAAGCTATTATAATTCTCATTAATAAATTAAAATTATTAATTTCAAATATTGAAGCAAATGAAATAATGATTGAACCCATTCCAAATAATCCATTCTCCGTTAATTTTCATATTGAAAATGAAGATGATTCATTAGGTAATGTAATCCAATCATTAATTCATAATAAATATATTAGACAATCTAATAAACATAAAGGTGTTAATTGTTCATATGTCGGATATATATGTCCTCATCCCCTAAAACAATTAATGATTATTAGATTAACTTTAGATGAACAAACAGATAGTGAGAAATTTAAACAATTTTTAATTGATAATTCATACGAAATTATTAGAGAATTAGAAACAATTAACACTGAATGGATTAAATTTAATCAATTCAATGCAAAGAAAAAATAATGAAATTTACATAATTACAGGGGTTTTATAAAAACAATGAAATTTAGCACAAATTCCACTGAAAAAATGAATTATAATTTGATTAATATTTGATAATGATGTTAATGTAAATGTTCTAATTTTTTTCTTTTCATCCCCTTCTATTGTTTCATCACTCATTTTATATAAATAAAATGGATTTATACCATCTTTAATCATATCAAATAAAATTTTCGTCTTTTTTTCAACATCTTCTGTAACTTCAACTTCCACTGTATATTCAAAATAATTCATAATAATAATAATATATATTATAATTCTTTAAGTAATTTATTATATAAATTATATTCTATTTCAGAATTAACTAATTTATCATTTGTATCATATATAAAACTATTCATATCATATTTATATTTAAATTCTGGTTCAAATTTATGATAATTATTCTTATCTTCTAATGTATCATATTTTTTTGTTAAATTACATTCATTTATTACACCTATAACTTTAGCCAGTATCACATTATTATATATTCCATTTGTTATTACTAAAATTTTTATATGTCTCGCTAATGGCTTATTTTTTCTATAAATTAATAATTCAATATCTAATAATAATGTTTCCTCATTATTAGTCGATTTATACCGTCTTAATATATATTCTTTAATATTATATTTATCATTATATTTATCATTATTATTATCATTATTATTATCATTATTATTATCATTCGGTAAATCAAAATATTCACTTGTTATTATTTCATTAAAATACATTAAAAATTTATTAAAATAATTGTCTAATATCTTTTTATTTTTACTTGTAGATGCTGAAATCCATTTACTCCATTGCATTCCCTCAATTGTTTTTATAATTTTCTCATTGTCTATATAAAATATTTTATTAAATTTTTCATCTAATTCATCGTTCCCAAAATCATAATAAAGATTTTTATTATTTTTAATTATAATATCATACGGTAATGAAGACTTTATATTATTTCTTTCCCAAGAATATTCATTTGTATTTTTATATTGTTTCGTAGCAAACGTTTCAATATTAATATTAATAATATAATAAAATATTAGTAATATTAATATAATAATTAAAATTTTGTCTAACATCTATAATATAAATTATATTTAATTTATAGAGTATATCAATGTTATTATTAACAATATTATTTTATATTTTAATAATATTATTAATTTTTATTATAAAACCTTCGATTATGTTTGATATATATGGTAATATTAAAACATACAATTCTAAATCTTTATTAACATTAGATATCATATATCCAATTATCGCATTATTAACTTATTATTTTATTCTTGTTATAAAAGTTATATTAATTTCTTAATTAATCGAATATTTAATATGGATTATATTAAAAATTGGATATTAACACCTCGTGAAAAACTATCATATAATTCATGTTTATTTATAACTGGTAATTCAGGTATCGGTAAATCTTATAGAATTAATAATTTATGTAAAGAACTTGATTTATTTATTATAAATATTAATAGTTATAATTGCTGTTCTTCTAAACAATTAGCTGATTTATTGTTTAAAGCTTTTGTTTCATCTCTTATTCAACAATTAACACAAAATACACAAAATAAAATTATTATTATTGATGAATTTGAAACTTTATTATCATTCGATAGCACTATGAATATTCATCTATTCAATTTTTTAACAACTTCACATAAACATATACCTATTATTTGTATAGTTTCTAATAATATTAAATTGGGTGAAATAAAAAAACATTGTATTTTATATGAATTACCATCATTATCTAATATTGAAATTCATAATATTTTATTGAAATATAAAGAAAATATTAATTTAACAGAATCAACAAATATTGCAGTTCAATCTAATTATAATATAAAAAAATGTATTCAAATTGTCACAAATACTTATTATAATAATAATGATAAAATATTTGATATTGTTGAACTATATGCAACAAATTTCAATAGAGATAATTTTAAACGAATTATTTATAAAGATCAATGGCTAATTCCCTTAAAATTTCATGAAAATTTGATTAGTGAATTAAATAATAGAAATTGTAGCAAATTACTTAAAAATATTTTTTATAAAAATTTCATATCTAGTTTCTGTTTTTTTGATATTATTATGAATAAAAATAATGAATTAGCTATTGATTATTTTATTAGTATTATTCACTCGCTATTTTTAATTAAACATAAAAATAATAAAATACATTCAATGGCTAATTTTACAAAATTATTAAGTTATTTATCATTACAAAAAAAAAATAATAAAAAAATATATAAATTTATTATACCTAATAATCATTTTAATGGTAATTATCATTTAAGTATTATTAATAGAAAATTTATTTATTAATAATAGATAGCTAAATAAAATATGAGTGGAACAACTTCAACAACATCACCCAGTAATCCTATATTTGATGTCTTTAAAAGTGATAGTAGCATTATAAGTAATGCTACCGAAAGTATTCGCAATTTTTATGATACTTCTTTTAATAATAATACATTATTTATTGGATTATTTGTTGTAATTGTTTTTACTATTATAATTGCATATTTATTATATACATATATTGGTACTCTATTATTTGCTAAAATTAAAAGTACCGTTAGTGATACAAAAGTACCCGTAATTGGAACTAAAATATCAAAATTTACTGCTGAATTAGCTAAAAATGCTAACGGTAGTCGCAAAAGTTTCTCATTTTGGATTTATATTAATGATTTGATAAAATATAAAGGTCAATATCAAATTGTTGGCGCTGTTAGCAGTGATGGTGAAAATAACTATAATATTACACAATGTTCACCATATATATTTTTAGATAAAACTAATAATACATTATTTATTCGTTTCACGAAATTAGATGATGAAAAATATAATAATAATATTAAACAACTTAACACACCAATGGATTTACATAAATTTATGGAAACTGGTATTTCTATCGACTATGTCCCCATGCAAAGATGGGTTCATATTGCAGTTGTTTGCAATTCAAGTGCTTTTAAAACAACATTATTTGCATATGTTGATGGTGAATTAGTTAAATCATTAGCTCATAACGAAACTTATAAATTAATTGGTTATGAAAATTTATATGTTAAAAATTCTTGTAGTAATGATAATGGTGAACAAATATGTTCAAATAAATATAAAACAGATTTCAATAATATTAATATAAATATGACGGGTTATTTATATGTTGGTAATTCAAGAGATTATTCTAAAGGTATTGGACCTGGATTTTATGGATTATTATCATCTTTTACTGTTTATAATTATGAATTAAATCAACAAGATATTTATAATATTTATAATGAGGGTCCTGTAACTGGCTTTTTAGCTAAATTAGGTTTATCTTCATATGGTGTTCGCAGTCCAATATATAAATTATAATATATATTTAAATTAGATATGTTAAATACAATAATTCAAATTATATTATCTATATTTTTAATTTCGATAATGGCATTTATTGGTTATTCCGTTTATAATCGAGAATTTATTAATAGTATTTCAATATCAAATACTAATAAAAAAATAACTAAAATATTTACTGGTATATTAGATTATACTGAATCAAAAAATATAGATATTGAAACTTATAATAAAACAGAGTTTACTTATTTAGATATTAATCCTTCAATTAATCAAAATGGTGGTGCCGAATATTCATATAATTTTTGGCTATTTTTTCATCCAGATACTGCTAATAGTGTTATTAAAACTTTTACCACTGATACCCAAACTATATCTGATACTGAATTAATTACTAATTATAGAAATGTTTCGGAAAAATCAGTAAAGCTTTCTTCGAATACAAATAGTTTACAAAATCAATATATAGTTTTATTTTATAAAGGCGAAACAATGCCTATAATATCAAATATTAATAATACTTATGATTGTGATACAACTCAATATATATATGATTATCCTATTTTAGTAAAAAATCCATTAATTAAAATTAAAAATAATTGCACAGAAATAATTGTTGAATATAATAATATTAATCATCCGGATACATATAATTCAACTGGAGCAGAACCTATTGATTGCGAATCTCCGGCAGAATTTAAAAAAAGAAATTATAATAAATTTGGTATCAAAAATATAGATGTTGATAAATATAAAGATAAATTTAATATGGTAACAATAGTATTTCAAGAGCAACCTAAAATTGAAAATATTTTTAATAATAATAAATCAAATTGTAAAATTTATTTTAATGGTGATTTAATATCTGATAAATTATCAAATACAAATTCTATTGAAGAGGATGAAATTACCAACTTTAAATCAAGAGCTATGAGAAGTAATTTAAGTAAATTACATATTAATCCTTATAAAATAAATGGAAATATTAGTAAAATAAAATTAGATGATGGAATTACAGATATATCACCATTACAAATGGCTGATTTAACTTATTATAATTATGCTCTAAAAATATCTGAAATTAAAAGTTTATATAATAGTGGATTTAATAAATATAGTGCATCAATTAAAAAACTAATATCTAAAAGTTTCGAAAAAGGTTATAATAATGAAAATTATAAAATTGAAGCTATATAAAAAAAGAAAATAATAATAATAGTAATAATGGGAGGTGGACTATTACAATTAACATTTCAAGGTCAAATGAATATATCTTTATTTTATAATCCTCAAATTAGTTTTTTTAATTATGCATATAAAAAACATACTAATTTTGCAATTGAAAATATTATATGTTATTTTGATAATATTAGTGATAGTATTAATAGTATGCATAATAATATAATAATAGCATCATTACTTAGAAATTCAGATGTTGATTTATTATCAAATTTATATTTTGTATTTAAATTACCTAATATATATTCAGATGATAAATTTAAATTTAAATGGGTAGAAAATGTTGGCTCATTATTAATAAATGAAGCAATATTAAAAATAGATGGACAAGATATTGATATAATTACAGGTGAATGGATTGTTGTATGGAATGAATTATCAATGCCTGTAAAAGATGGTTTTAATAATATGACTGGTAATGTATCAGAATTAACAAATCCACGCAAAAAAGAAACAACAATTAGAATAAAAAATAATATAATTAGTGAATATGATTATCCACAATCGGATATAAATTCACCTTCAATAAAAGAAAGATATATTTCAGTACCGTTACCATTTTGGTTTTCTAAAAATCCAAGTTTAGCAATACCTATATTAAAATTTTGTTCAAGTCGCAAATTAGAAGTATCTATTAAACTTGAAAATATTGAAAAATTATATACAGTATATTCTGATATTTATAATATGAATATTAGTCCAATGCATTATAATGATTTATATAAAGATTTACCAGATATTTCAATAAGTAATTTTACAAAAAGAGGAGACTTATCTCTTTTTGCATATATAGAAGCTACATATATAGTATTAGATTGTTATGAAAGACAAATGATATTAAATACATCAATTACAGAATATTTAATAGAAACTGTATCAAATAAAAAAGATACATTATCATCAGGTGGTGAAGATTCCATACGCACAATAGATATATCATCACATATATTAGTTAAAGAAATAATATGGACTTTAAATAGAAAAGATAGTGTAGATAAATTTAATAATGTATGCAATTATACATATTCAATTCCAAATAATAATGAAAATAGTATAATGAAAAAAGCACATATATTATGGGGTAAAGGTACCGTTAAACGTATTGAAGACCGTGATTCATATTATTATAATAATATACAACCATATCAACATCATAGTACAATACCAAGACAGGGTATATATAGTTATTCATTTTCATTATTTCCTGAAAAATGGTTTCCATCTGGATGTTATAATGGTTCAGGTATTGAAGCATTATTAGTAATAACATTTAATAATTATATACCATCAGTAATTGATGAATTATATATGAAAAAATTTAATATATTATATAAGGATAAAAATACAAATGATATAATTATTACTATATATAGAGTTGAATATAATATTTTAATAATACAATCAGGTTCAATTAAGTTTAAATATACAAAATAAAAAATATTTAATTATTTTTATATAGAAGAATGGATATAACATTGTTTATTATAATAGTTATAGTTATTGTATTTATTTATTATTTGATAAATACAATAAAAGATTTACAAATTGAAATTAAAAATATGTCAATGAGTTGTAATAATAATAATAATAATAATAATAATCAACTTGAAACGATGGATATTAAAATGAAAAACGATTTTATATCATTATTAGATAATATCAAAACTTATTTTATTTAAGAATAATTTGTAATTATAATTAATATGCCTCGTAAGAAAACTATCCAGGATACATCAACAATAAAAAAACCAAATAAAAAGAATATTATTGATTCGATGATTAAAACTACTGAAAGTGATGATATTATTATTCAATTACCATTATCACAATCAAAAATAAATACTATTATAAATAATAATGATAATCAAGATATGAAAATATTAGTACCAAAACCATATGAATCTAATTCATATTTTATGAATGATGCAGAAAATATATCACAAGATACAAATATTGAATATCAAAAAACATATTCGAATAATAATAATAATTCTCATTGTTTCTGGTGTTGTCATTCAATTGATAATGTTGTTTATAGTATGCCATATAATTATGATACGATTAATGATAGTTATTTTGTATTTGGGTCATTTTGTTCATTACAATGTGCAAATGCATATAATTTTTCAGTTCATGGTAGTAGTGATAAAGTTTGGGAAATTAATAGTTGGATACAGATGTTAGGAAAACGTTATGGATTTACAAATACAATTAGACCGGCACCATCTAAATATTTATTAAAAATGTTTGGTGGTAATTTGACAATTGATGAATTTAGAGAAGCACATATTAAAGCAGATAAAACATATGTTTTAAATATACCTCCGATGATTTCAATTAATAGTAGTTCTGAAATATTAAATACATCATATTTAGCAAAAATATCAGAAAATAAAAAAAAGAAAATCTAAAAAAAATAATTATATATAAAAAAATGATTTAAATGTTTAAATCATTTATATATTTGAATATGGAAGATAATATTTATTTTACTAATTACAAAGTTAGCACAATAACTTGTAATGCTGATTTGGGTGTTTATGTTAATTTAGATATTTTATATGAAAATTTTGAATTAAATGATAAATTTATATGGATATATTATCCTAAAATTACTGATAAGGCAAATACTAGAGGTTTTTATCCAAAGAAAAAACGAGCAACAAAAAAAGATAGTATTAAAAAGAATTTATTTGATAATCAGGTTACAACATTATTTAAAATTAATGATAATTATTATCCTAATTTGAAAATCTTTAAAAATGGTAATATTCAAATAACAGGAATTAAAGACCAAATAATTGTTAAAGATATAATTGATTTAATTATTATTCAAATTAAAAAAATTCATGAAATTATACCAGAAATAATTGTGAATGATAATATTGATATTATTGGATTTAATAAATTTATTATAAGAATGATTAATACTGATTTCAAATCATTTAAAAATGATACTTTAGAAACAAAATTTTTAATTAGACGTAAAATTTTACATAAAATATTAATTAGCGATACTTATAATAATAAATGTAGTTTTGAACCAGGTAGATATCATGGTGTTAAATTAGAATATTTCTGGAATTCTAATAAAGAAACTTTAGATGGTATTTGTGTATGTACTAAACATTGTTTCGGTAAAGGTACAGGACATGGTGAAAATAATTGTAAAAAAATAACAATAGCTATATTTGAAAGTGGAAGTGTCTTAATTACTGGTGGAATATCATTTGAACAAATTGATGAAGCTTATAAATATATTACAAATATTTTAAATATTCATAAAAAAGAAATACAAAAATCTGATCTTAATTTATTATTATTGGAGTAATAAGTCTATTTTTTCTATTATATTATCAAATCCATGAATAATATCTAAATTATAATACATTGTATATTCTTCATATTGATAAGTAATTTTTATTTTTATTAATTGGTCATTTCTTTTAAATGAACGATTACAAATTAATATATCATCATTATTATCATAATAATCATCATATAAATCTAATATTTCAAAATCAATTGTATTTCTTTTTTTTAGAATATAACAATCAATATATTCTATATTTTTATAATTAAATAATTCAAATAATTCTAATTGTATATCATTATAATCCGTATAATTTATATCATTATAATTTAATATAATCATATCACCGTCTTCAATTAATTTTAAAGTATGATTGACACCCTGAATATTAATAATATAAGTATAAATATCACCATCATCAGTATAATCAATATTTAATGATATAATTTTAGAATTATTTGTAATAAATAATTGAATATCCGTTAATTCCATTTTTATGAATTAATAAAATTATATATATCAATTTTTTTATATAAAAATTTAATATCTATTTTAAAATAATATGAATAGATCCATATATTTTACATTATTATCCATTTATAATAATATTGCTCTAAATTATTATTTATGTTGGTATATGATTTTCCCAAATTATTTTAAAGATACAATAATTTATCTTAAAAGTAAATCAGACAATTATCATAATAAAATGATGTTATTGTCTTTTACTGATGATATTTATAATAAATACCAAATAGACCTAATTGACATTCATAAAAATATTATGACTTGTATTAATAATAATAATAATAATAATGATAATGATGATGATAATATTAGTGTTATGAGTGATTTAAGTGATTTAAGTGATATTATTGATGATAATTAATAATAGTATTACATAAACCCATTTTTTTACAATCTTTAGAATTTATTATTGTAAATTTATTTTTAATATCATCAATATTTTGTTTTGTCATTTTTGTATTTTCTTTTAATATATTATCAATAATATTAAATAATAATTCTGTATTTTTAATATTATCACTTAATAATAAACTTGATTTATCATAAAAATTTAATATATTACCAATAATAAATGCATAATCAAACATAAATATATGATCACAATATAACATTGGTAATAAATCATCAATACTTATTGGACCATCAATAATTGCATATATTGGTGATTTTATATGTAATATTCTTGGTATAAAATTTAATGTTTCAAAAAATGTTGTTACTAATGTATCATCATCTGATTTTCTTCCTAATTTATCTTCTTTACATATTTCTTGCTTAGCTTTTAAAATAATAGGTGCTAAATTTTCTTCAAATAATATTTTATCTAATTCTTTTATTGAATTATTACATGATATATAAATAGTATTATTATTTATATTAAGTATTTCACGAATATTAATATTTTTATTTAATTGTTTTGTTTGTTTTGTCATAGTTATTATTCTATCTACAATACCTTTTTCTAAACAAAATTTTGCATCTAATAATAAATCATGTTGTAATAATTCTTTTAATTCATCATCCTTAAATTTTGTTTTATTTAAATACATTTCAATTATTTTTGCAAAATACGTATCATATTGTTTAAATAAATCCTTAAATTCTCTTTCTTTTTTTCTAGCATTATTAAATGAAACTGTATATCCATGTATTAAACAAAAACCATAATTATTAATTAATCTATAATGACTATTTATAGATAAAAATGTTGCTGCAGAACAACTATAATTATCTATAATTGTTGCAATTGGTATTGTACTGGTTGCAAATATACTTAATAATCTCATACCAGCTGTAAGAGAACCACCATAAGAAGAAATATGAATTAATATTGGTTTTGGTTTTAAAATAGCACCAGAACTAGTTATTATATCTTTATGAGCTTCTTTAATACTTGCAATTAATTCATTAACAGACACATCATTAATATAGTTATTAAAATAAATATGATTTAATTTATTGCTAAAAAAATCAGAATCAGACATATTTTGAAATACACTTATATCAATATTATTATTCATTAATATCTATTTAATATTAGTTTTTTTAAAAAAATAATTTATCATATAAAATACTTATATATGTTTTATATTTTTTATCATTGTATATATATGTATGCAGCATTAATTTATAATATTCATATGGATTTTTATTCATTATACTCATGATAATAATATAAAAAAAGATTAAATAAATACTAATATAAATATC
>Ga0209084_1001172_pt1 | contig 22734 bp, 21 predicted proteins | sample C_130820_MF_Meta_FD_187309 | JGI IMG/M metagenome (GOLD analysis project Ga0209084, IMG submission 187309) | Freshwater microbial communities from Lake Croche, Canada to study carbon cycling - C_130820_MF_MetaG (SPAdes) (version 2) | ecosystem: Environmental > Aquatic > Freshwater > Lake...
TAACAACTTAAAGTCGCATGGAAATAAAGTTGGATTAAATTTACCTAGATTTATTACCAACCAAGAAGCAGATATTTTGGGCCAGCATTCTGTCAACCATCAAGTTGCACAAACAGTTAATAACCCAGAAATTAGACCAATACCCGAAATACCTGAAGAACTTAAACAGTATCAAATTCAACCAAAGCCACCAGTACAAGAGTACAAAGCAGGCGGAGCAGTACAGCATTTTGATGATGGTGGGGAAGTAACCAGCCAGGACGATTTAAGCAAACCATTCTTTGGCAACCCCAACATTCAGCGCCAGGGTGCCGCGGCAAGGGCCAATGCGGCAGAGCGTTCGCCACTGACCCTGCCTGACCCCAGGACGTATGCGGCGGCCACTACAGCCTTATCAGTGCCTGTGAACATGGCCAACATGTTTTACGGCGGTGCCCAGTCATTGGCCAAGAGTATTCCTGAGGCAATCAAGACGGGCCAGCCCCCAGCACCAATTGCGGAAAGATTGGCTGAGAAATATTTCAGTCAAAACCCTGGGATGCAACCCGACACTCCATTGGCTGAAGAATACCAGGGTAACCTTGGTAAAGCTTTAAGCTGGGTGCCACCTGTTGTAGGTGATTTGACATTTGCCAGAAACGTGGGGGAAGTGTCAAACCCCATGAAGATGATGCTTAAAGACTACATGAAGGCCAACCCGCCATCAGTAGGATTAAGCACTAAAAATGTTGGTGAGCCCATTGGAGAGGCAATAGCACCTAAAAAGCTAGGTATCAATGTAAACCAAGACAAAGATAATTTATATGCTGACAAAATTATCAGCGGAGAAAAAACATTTGAAACTCGAGATAGCGACTCATTGAGGCCGTATGTTGGTACCAGGGTGCCAATTATTGCCACTGGTAGTGGACCTGCAAAAGCAATAGGTGAAGTGCATTTGGGTGAGCCAATTAAAGTAACTTCCAAAGAAGAATTTGACAAATATCGAGATCAACATTTGGTGCCAGAAGGTTCAACTTTCGATATAAAAAAAGGTGGCGAAAAATGGTTGTATCCTGTGAGCCAGCCAATTAGATATGGCACTCCAAAAGATGTAGCTAAATACGGTATTGTGGCCAGGGAAGTTTATGGCCATGAAGATGAGCTAAAAGATCATCCATTAAAAATGGATATGAAATCAGGTGATATTACTCAGCACAACTTGTTGACCCAACGCGAAGAACGTCAGATTGCCAACAGCGTTGAATTGACCAAGGATGAGTTAAAGATTATCAAGGAAGGCGCCAAAGCCGCTGGAGTTCCTGTATCTGAAATAGAAGAACGTGTGCGTCAACATAAGATTGACAACCCATCTGTTGGTGATGATCCCTGGGCACAGCTTGAATTGAGCAGAATTAAACAACTCAAAGACAAGCCAGGCGAGTATGAGATTGAGTACAAAAACGTCCCATACAGTTATGACCAAGATGCCCAAGGCAAAACGATTAAGCCTGGAACGACGGAGTATGACACGCACACGACATCATTGGCTGATAAGCTGAAGAATGAAGTGGTGGACATTTACAATCGTTTTAGGGGTGGTGATGAAGCGGCAGGAAACATTATTCGCCAGGCTGGCTGGTATAAAGAAATGCGTAGCAGGTTACGCCAAGAGTTTGGGGGCTTGGGTGACTTGTTTGCTGACCTCTTGGGGGCAACATCCCCGAACACCCCTGTCCGCGAGAACTGGAAAAACGCCGTTGACTTGATCCGCAAGGCCAGCCAGGGTGACTTTGATGCTTTGGTACCTCAGTGGGAAGATTGGTATAAGAATGTTGAAACCCAAGAAAAGAAATTAAATTCATTCTTTGCTGGCCAGTTGGCTGAAGGTAAGACCAAGGCGGCAATCAAAAGAATGCCTGAGTTTGAGTCCCAGTATGAAGAACTTAAAAAGGCTAGGGAATTCCCTGATGAACTGTTGCCTTTGAAAGACAGCGGCAAGAAGTATGGGTTCAATGGCCAGAATGGTGTTCGCGCATTGTTGGACTTGTTTAGAGTGGTTAAAGATCCAAACGCTGACATTGGTATTGGTACCACAGCGCCTAAGGCCATAACATTTTCTGGAAACCTTATTGGGTTCAAGGACCGAGCAACCATTGACGTGTGGGCGGCTCGATTGCTCCAGCGTCTGGCTGAAAAGATCCGTGTGCCCTCAATGGCAGAAACTGGGGTGAGTGGTGCCATGCTCCCAGGCGGGACCACCACGGGCCAATTTGGCATGGGCCAAGACGTGTTTAGAAAAGCTGTGGATCTTATCCGTAAGGACCCTGAACTATCTAAACTGGATGTGCTCAAAAACATATCAGATGATGATCTGCAAGCTTTGATTTGGTTTAAAGAAAAAGAATTGTGGACTAAAAAGAATTGGACGTCCGCGGCTGGTGAAGGCGGATCGTTTGAGTTTGAGGCTGACCTGGCAGGTATCAGGGACCAGGCTGAAGTCAACCGTTTGCGTAAACTGATTGATACTGGCGTGGCCACCACCAAAAAACAAAAAGAAATGGCACAGGCAGAAATTGAGGACATAGAAGCTCATAGGATGACCCTGAGGTCCTTGATGGAACAAGCGGTTGATTCACTAAGCCCCCATGATCTGAAAGCCATGAAGAGCCACATTGATGATTTAAACAAATCAATCACCAGGCAAAAAGCAATTCTTTCCAAGCCTGATCCTGAAGAGTTGATGCAAACTAAGAAGGGCGCCCAGGAAGAATTAAATAAGATGGTTCGTCCGTTGGAGCGTTACCAAGCTGGTTTGTCGCAACAATCGCCTGACTTTACGCCTGCTAATGCTGACCAAGCCAGGTTGGCTGATACCATGCAGAAAGCCATTTATGCGGGCGATGACGGTGCTACGGTGATGGCCAGCAAGAGTATGCCTACCTTGGGCATTTACGGCGCCCCAGAGCATTCTATTGACCTGGAGGCCATTGTTCGCCAGGGATACAACCCAATACCTTTGCTTAAAGAAATCATTACTGAGGCCCAGGCGGCTAAACAGCACAGCACGTTCTTGTCTAAGGTATTGCGTAATGATGAGCCTGTTGACCCATTGCGTCATAGACCAGGAGTTGAGATTTACTTCAGGGAAAAGGGTGATGTCAGCAAAATACAACCAATTCTTGATGACCTGAAAAAAGAAGGCATTCAGTTTTATACTGTGATTGTGGATGGCCGTCGTAGTCCAAATGCTTTGGCTGGACAGATTCCACCTGCTGTCGGTGTACGTTTCCAATTGGTGCCTGAGTTTGAGCAGGCATTTGACATCCATGATTGGTCCAAGCTTACTGATGCCCAGATTGCGGCGGAGGTAGACAAGAGGGCCATAGAAATGGCTGACCTTGCCGCTACGGTGGCAAAGAAAGTTCCAGGCGTGAGCAATGCTGGACAATATTGGTACGACACCGAAGTGTTATTTGACCATCAGTATCAGGAGAGATTAAATGAAATTGAAAACTCAAGCAGAACGCTTGGCGGAAATGCTACCAGCGCTGGAGAGAAAACATGGGGCGGAAAATCCATTCGTGAAGGGGTTAAAGGAGCAATTAGTGGGCCTCCAGAGACAACAGAATCGACGGGAGCAGTACCAAGTGGGGATGCAAGCACCCCAGCGGTAGACCGCATTAGCATGTCCCACAAGGACGTGACCAAACGAGTTCCTGAATTAACCGAGGCCGCATTAAAGGTCCAAGCTGGCTTGATGTCCCGCGCTGAATACAACGACATTGTCAACAAATATAAACCTGTATTGCCGTATACAACAGCGCCTAAACCAGCAACTGTTAAACAAATGACCGCGGCATTGTCTGAAGATAAGCGCCCACGTTTACTTGCCCCCAGGAATTTAGAAGAGGGACACAAGGTTGGCGTAAGGTTGGACATACCATCTTATTCAAACAGCGGCACCTGGATACCTACAATCCATGAGCAAAAGGCTGGGTTCCAGGCTGGTCCAACAATTGGGTATGACAACCATTCGCATGTAATGAATGCAGAATTTGGTGTTCAGCCTAAAGCGGCCATCAACTATGCAATAGGCAAAACGGCTAAAAACACGTTTGCTACAATCAAAGGCGATTGGCACAAAACAACGCCTGAAAAAGCATTTGCCGACGTGCAAAAACATTTGAACAGTTCCGAATGGACCCAAGTAGGCATGGACCCAGAGCGCCATTCGTATTTTTACGATAGAAAAACTGGATTGCCTGTAACCCATGCAGACGAGGCAATCCAAGTTGGACCGTTAGTATTGGCTCGAAATGCAAAAAACCTATCTAAGCCTGGTGATTTTTCTTATAAACGCGGCGGCTTAGTTTCACACAAAGGACATTGAAATGACTACTCCTAAATATGTACCACCAACATACTATCCAAATACACTTAAACCGCCAGAGCCTCCAAAGCCTGTTGCGCCTGTGACAGTGCCTCCAGGTTATTACATAGATAATTATGGCAATGTGTTGCCCATTCCGCTAGCGCCAAATCCAGAGTTATACGAACAACCAAAACTTCCAGTTTATTTTCCTAATTTTCCACCGTCTGAAGTTGCTCCATCGAATGTTGGAACAAATATATACCCACAACCTCAACAGCCAACTACATATGATCCAGTTGCACCAACTGACATTTCATCAGACCCATACAAACAACCTCCGCGGAGCAACCCACAAAACTTGCAAACGGATGATATTAGATCATTTGTAAATGCAAATATTGGTGACCCAGCAACTATTGCTAGTGCCATGCAACAGTATGGTTTGAATGCGACTGATGTTGCCCAGGCCATGGGTGTTGATCCAAGCATAGTTACAAGTTATTTAGGGTATGGAACTTCACCACAACCTAATACTTCTATAACTCCTACGCAATATACAGAAACGCCACCAACATATTTAATGCCACCAACGCCACTTATACCTACTTACCCACCTTTTGATGCACCTAAAGAACAGCCAAGCACATATTACCCAGCGGCTCCAACACCTAACCCAGATATTTCACAACTTGTTACTTTGCCAGACGGCAGTCAAGTTTATACAGGTCAATAAAGGATAAACCATGGCAACAGAAATGCCCATTGAACAGGATTATGACCGCCATATTGACGGCATGTCTGAGGAACCAGAAAACAATGTCACTGGATTACCTGATGGTGAACTAAACATTGAAGAAATGCCTGATGGTTCAGCCGTGGTAACCACAGAAGACTTTGAAGGTCCATCGGAAGATGAAGACTTTTACCAAAACTTGGCAGAAGAATTTGATCCATATGACTTGAACAAAGTGTGTATGCACTACATGGACCTGATCAAAAGCGACAAAATGAGTCGTGAAGACAGGGACAAACAATATGAAGAAGGATTGAAACGTACTGGATTAGGCAAAGATGCGCCAGGCGGCGCTAACTTCTTAGGCGCATCTAAAGTGGTTCACCCTATTATGGCGGAGGCATGTGTTGACTTTGCATCCAGGGCAATCAAAGAGTTGTTTCCCCCAGATGGTCCCACACGCACAAAAATAATTGGTGACGTTGACAAAGACAAAATAGAAGTTGCTGAACGCAAGCGCGACTACATGAACTGGCAGTTGACCGAGCAAATTGAAGAGTTTAGGGATGAACAAGAGCAGTTGTTAACGCAACTACCCTTGGGTGGTTCTCAATACCTCAAGATGTGGTACGACGATAACAAAAAGCGCCCTTGTACTGAATTTGTTCCTATTGACAAAATTTACTTGCCTTATGCCGCGGCAAATTTTTATACGGCACAACGGGTAACTGAAGAAAACACCATCACGTCTTATGAGTTTGAAAGCAGGGTTCGCTCTGGTTTATACCGTGACATTAATTTAATACGTGCCTCTGACCAACCTGATATGAGCTATGCTGAAAAGGCAAACGTCAAGATTGAAGGTAAGAAATGGGAAAACAACGATGATGGCGTAAGAAACGTCTATCACGTGTATACCTGGATTGAATTTGATGAAGACAAGCGGGCTAAAGGGGAAAGCGCGCCATACATCTTGATGATTGATGAACTCGACATGAAGTGTGTGGGTTTGTACCGTAACTGGGAAGAAGGCGATGACACTAGAACAAAGCTTGATTGGCTTATTGAATTCAAGTTTATTCCATGGCGCGGCGCATATGCGATTGGCCTCCCTCATCTCATTGGTGGATTGTCCGCCGCCCTTACTGGAGCCTTACGTGCATTGTTGGATTCAGCCCATATCAACAATTCAGCCACCATGCTCAAAATCAAGGGCGCCAGAATGTCTGGCCAAACCCAGCAGGTGGAAGTTACCCAAGTTGCTGAAATAGAGGGCGCACCAGGCGTGGACGATGTCCGCAAAATTGCCATGCCCATGCCATTCAATCCCCCATCACCCGTGCTATTTCAGCTCCTGGGCTGGATTACAGACGCGGCCAAGGGGGTAGTGACCACCAGCGAAGAAAAGATTGCTGATGCCACAAATAACATGCCTGTGGGCACCGCCCAAGCTTTGATTGAACAAGGCGCCCATGTTTATTCAGCAATCCACGCTAGGTTGCATGAAAGCCAAGCCAGGGTATTAAAAGTATTGGGTAGATTGAATCGCTGGTATTTGGATGACCAAAAACGCGGTGAGTTGGTGGCTGACCTGGACATCAAACGGGAAGACTTCAAACGTAGTACGGACGTTATTCCTGTTTCTGACCCACACATCTTTTCAGAAACCCAAAGGATGGCGCAAACACAAGCTGTAATGCAAATTATGGCTCAGTATCCCCAAGCATTTAACCAAAAAGCGGTGCTTGAACGGTTCTTAAAACAAATGAAAGTGCCACAAATCAATGAGTTAATGGTCATGGAGCCTGAAGAGGACATGATTGACGTGGCTCAAGAAAATGTTTTGATGAGTACTGGTAAGCCAGCCAAAGCTTACAAAGAGCAGGACCACCTGGCTCACGTACAAGGGCACTTGGATTTCTACCAAAATCCCATTTTTGGTGGCAAAAACCCATTGGTTATGCCTGCTTTGCTCCAGCCCCTGGTCATTCATATTATGGAACACTTTGAAATGTGGTACCAGGCGCGTATGGATGAGTACGTTACACAAGCTTTGGGTGAAAAATTGGACTATGACAACATAAAAATTACCCACAGAATTGACAAGTTGTACGCATTGGCATCCCAACACGTTGACCAAGACTCACAACAGACGTTCTCTAAGATCATGCCTATATTCCAAGACATGATGCAACAGGTACAACAACTTAAAAAGCAACAACAGCCCCCAATGGACGCTGACGCACAAGCATTGGTGCAGACTGCAATGGCAGAAACTCAACGTAAAGCGGCTAAAGACCAAATTGATGGCAAGATGTCCCAAGCTAAGTTGCAGGCGGATATTGCCATGGAGCAGGCCCGCTTACAAGCTGACCTGTCATTGGAACAAGCCAAGCTTAAAGCGGATGAAGACCGTTTTGGGGCTGATAAAAACCTTGAAATAGCAATGAACGCGGAAAATAATCTTACGCGAGAGCGCATTGAATCAGCAAAGTTGTCGCATGACGCGAGCAAATTGCAACATGAGCAGGTGAAAACTGCACTGGGACTTGAAAATCAGGCCCAGTCATTCTTAGGAGGCCCAAATGGCTAATGATGCAGAGCAAAAATCAATTCTTGTGCCACAACACAAGCGTATGGCCCAAGGCGAAAAGCTGGACGGTTCAAGTATGGGTTCAAAAGGCTCAGACGGTAAGAAACAAGGCGGTTTAAGCCACGCCTTGAAGAAAAAAAGTAAATGATTGGCATCAAAGATGTCATCGGGGTGATAAAAGCCAGGCAAGCTGAGATAGCGTTTTCTTTGGGTGCAGGCAACGCATCTACATGGGAAAGCTATCAACGGTTTGTGGGCGTTTATTTGGGGCATCAAGAGGTTTTAGATGCCATTAACAAAATGTTAAACGAGGAACAAGAGAGAGAAAATGACAAATAACAACGATTTAGACTGGGCGTTTCCAAAAGTAGACCCAGGAGCCGAGCCACTCGGTGCAAGAATTCTTGTACAACTAAGAAGGTCCAAGAAGAAAACAGAAAGTGGATTATGGTTGGTTGAAGAAACCAAAGAAACCGAAAAATGGCAAAACATGGTGGGTAAAGTCATCACGATTGGGCCATTGGCGTTTAAAAACAGGGAAACAATGGCCTCCTGGCCTGAAGGTTCCTGGTGCCAAGTCGGTGATTACGTCCGCGTACCCAAGTGGGGCGGAGATCGATGGGATATTGAAGTCCCAGGTGAAGATAGTCTTGAAGAAAAAGCTCTTTTTATGATTATCAATGACCATGAAGTTATCGCCAAGATAACTGGTAACCCCTTAGAAGTGAAAGCGTTTATATGAACACGGAAACCAAAGATAAAGTCGAAGAACCGATTGACATTCATGTCAATGAGGAACTGGATGGATCTGCCACGGTTGAACTACCTGACGATTTAGCCCCCTCAAGCCATGAAGATGACGATCATCCAGATGACACGGACGAGGAGAGGCATGAGAAAAAAACAAAACGCAGAAATAAGCGTGATATTGCAAAGGCAACTACCTCCGAGAAACAAATTCAACTGGAACTGCTTAGAAAGCAAAACGAAGATTTGATGTCCAGGTTGGCAGTAGTGGAGAAAAGAACCCATTATGCTGACATAGCTCGAATCGATGCCGCCATCAAAGAGGCGGATATGAATCTTGAGTACCAAAAATTAAAGATGTCTGAGGCCATGCAACATGGCAACGGGGATGCATTTAATATGGCCCAAGAGGGTTGGGATAAAGCCAAAACCACCATCAGGGACCTAAGAGCGCTCAAAGATTCACAAATTAGGCCACAACAAACCAATAGTATTCCCGATCCAAGGCTGACCAGAAATGCAAACGCCTGGATGGAAAAACATTCATGGTATGACCCCAGTGGTGGGGACCGTGATAGTCGAATTGCCAAAGTAATCGATGAGGAGCTGGTTAAGGAGGGGTGGGACCCCACTTCAAATGATTATTGGGAAGAACTTGATAATCGCTTGTCAAAAACCATTTCTCATAGGTACAATGACGATATGGACGTAAAACCGTCTGCTAAAAGACCAAGGAGTGTTGTTACAAGCACAGGACGCGAGAGCGTTAATGGTTCGTCAAATCGAAGCACTTTTGTACTCAAGCCCGAACAGGTAAGAGCAATGAAAGATGCAGGTTTCTGGGATGACCAGGAAAAACGAGCCAGAATGATCAAGCGCTACGCTCAAGAAGCACGTAACAATTCATACTAAGGAAAAAGCAAATGGAATCACGTTTAAAAAAATCTCTCAGTGCTGGTGGTCGAGAAAGTCGTTCTTCAGAGGACGAATCAAGAAAACCACCTGAGGAAAAGTTCATCACGTCGCAGGAACGTCGCAGAATGTGGAGCGAGGAGTGGACACAGAGTGCTTTACCTAAAGTCCCAACAGTGCCAGGTTGGCATACATGTTGGCTCTCAACTACTAACAGTTATGACAGCATTGATAAGCGTATGCGACTAGGGTATGTTCCTGTAAAAGCGGAAGAAATGCCTGGATTCGATAATTACCGCGTAAAAGCTGGAGAACACGTTGGTTTTGTTGCTTGCAATGAGATGCTCTTGTTTAAAATCCCTATGGATGTTTATCAAGACTACATGTTGCAGATGCACCATGACATGCCAAATGAGGAGTCCGATAAAATTCGGGTCCAAGTTGAGCAATTGCAAGGTGGACAAGACAGTTCAGGCAAAAACCTGGCTGAAGTTGAAGGCGATGGGTTAAAGCAATTAAGTAGGAGAAATGTACCTGATCCCGTTTTTCAAGGGTAGGGTTTTTTTAACAAGGAGTTAGTATGTCTTCAACTAATGCTCCGTTCGGCCTACGTCCTGCGTTCCATCCCTCTGGTTTGGACCGCGCTCAAGCGTTGGCTGGCGGTATTGCGTCTGGATATTCATCGAATATCTTAAAAGGACAGCCCGTTATATATAACGGTAGTGCTGGAACCATCGGAGTAGTAACAACTACTGGTGCATGGACTGGTGCTTTTGCTGGTGTCGAATGGACTGATACTACTGGTCGTAGGCGTGTAAGTAACTATTGGCCTGCCAGTACTGCTTATATCACTGGATCATGTGTTGCTTATTTCTACAACGATCAAAACATTGTTTATGAAATTCAATCTGATGCAACAATTGCTCAAACCTCTTTGGGTAACGAGTACAACTTCACATCTGCCAATTTAGCCGCAGGTTCTACTACTACTGGTTTGTCTGCTTGCACCTTAGGTGTATCAACAGCCGTTGGTAATGGCGCCCAGGGCCAAATGCGTGTCGTTGACATTGCTCCATATGTGGACAATGCATGGGGTGATGCCTATGTTATTGTTCGTGTCGTTAACTCACAGTCACAGTTCTTCGGTTCTGTAACTGCTATAGCATAAGGGGGTAAATCATGGCCGCACCAATGCGAAGTACGGACTTTAGATCAATCGTTGAACCAATTCTTAATGAATGTTTTGATGGTGTCTATGATCTCCGCGAAGACGAATGGTCACGTGTTTTCCGTGAATCAGAGGGTATCCCCCGTAACTACCACGAAGAGCCTGTCCTTTATGGATTTGGCGCCGCACCTCAATTGCCTGATGGAACACCAGTGTCCTATCAGCAAGGTGGTGTACTCTTCCTCCAACGCTACATTTACAACGTATATGGCCTGGCCTTTGCGTTGACAAAGGTGTTGGTTGAAGACGGTGACCATATTCGTATCGGTCAAGTGTATGCTCGACATCTCGCCCAATCATTGATTGAGACTAAAGAAACACTCTGTGCAAATATTTTGAACAGAGCATTCAATAGTTCTTATGTTGGTGGTGATGGCGTATCGTTGATCAACACTGCTCACCCAATCGTGAGTGGATCTTTCAGCAACCAATTGACTACAGCCGCTGTTTTGTCTCAAACATCTCTCGAACAGATGTTGATTCAAGTCCGTCAAGCTGTGGACAACAATGGTAAGAAAATTCGTTTGGTTCCCCGCCAATTGGTGGTGGCTCCAGGCAACATTTTCCAAGCTGAAGTGTTGTTGAAATCAGTATTGCGTACTGGAACCGCAAACAATGACTTGAACCCTGTTAAGTCAATTGGTTTGTTGGATGAAGGCGCCGCAATCTTGTCACGTTTGACATCATCCACTGCATGGTGGGTTCAAACTGATGCGCCTGAAGGCATGAAGCTTTTGATGCGTAGACGTTTGGAGAAAACCATGGAAGGTGACTTCGAGACTGACAGTATGCGTTACAAAGCAACGGAGCGTTACATCCCAGGATGGACAGATCCACGCGCATTGTTCGGTACACCAGGCGCTTAATGCCTAGCGGGGAGGGGATAAAACCTCTCCCCATTTTTTTAATGTTGTCATACTTTTCATGGAGCAGACAAAATGCCACAATTTTCAGACGATCTATTTTTAGGCCCAGCCCAGACTTACATGGGTACGGGTATTCGCCCCTACACAACTACTGCCACTGGCGGTACAGGTAGCACATCATCAACAACTTTAACAATCACTGCACTTAACCAGGGTGCTCCAATTGTTGTGGGTATGTATGTAGACGGTTCAAGCGTAACCGACGGCACATACATTACAGCATTTGGCACTGGTAGCGGTGGTACAGGCACATATACGCTTAATCAAGCTATTAATATTGCCAACACAACTGCGTTGACATTGCATGGAAACATTGCATTTGACGATCCAGCTCCTATGGATTTGGGTATTGGTCCTTTGGGCCGTATTTATGTTTGGGATGTAATTCCCCAAGCATTGGTAGCAAATAACATTGCCGCCTCACAAACACCCGTAGCATCAGGTTCTTTGACTTTGACAGCAGGTACATCAGTTAAATCTGTTGTCCGTAATGACGGCACAACAGTATTACAAGTTGATTTGCCACGCGCAGTTAAAGTAACTACAGGTACTGCAACAGGTTCTGTATTGGCAAGTGTTATTATTGCTGGAACTGGGGGTCAAATTACTTTTACCTCTAACGCAAGCGTGTTCACTGGTCAACGCATGACTATTTCTGGCACTTTAGGTGGTACAGGTACGATTACAGGTTATACCAACCCAACGACTTATATTCTGAGTGCAGTAACAGCAACAAGCGCAACTTTGACAACAAGCGCAGGTGGTGCAGTTGTTACAACAGCAGGTACACCAACTGGTTTGACCTACACTTTGGGTGCCGCACCACAGACAATTACTGTGAGTGGTTATGACTATTATGGTCAAACTATGAGTGAGGCAATTACTTCTAGCGCCGCAGTTAGTACAGCAGTAAATGGTAAAAAAGCATTTTTCCAAATTACTTCTATTACAACAAGTGGTGCAACAGGTACGGCATTAACAGTAGGTACAACAGACATTCTTGGATTGCCTGTGCGAGTGTTTAACGTAGCATATATTGCAAGCGTGAAAACCAACAGCACTTTGGCCCAGGATACTGGAACCTTTGTAGCCGCAGACACTGCAACAGCAACCACCACAACAGGTGATGTTCGTGGTACTTATGTACCAGGCACAGCATCAGACGGTATCAACCGTACAGTGATGGGAATTTTGTTACCTGGTATTGCCGTCGGTCCCAATGCTACACGCACTGGTGCTCTTGGCGTCACTCAAGCCTAATAGGAGAGACACATGGGACAATTTAAACCAATGGTAAAAATGGAAACAACTGAACCATCAGTTGAGTTAAAACTCAAAAAAGGTGGTCATGTTTCCATGAAAAAAGGTAAGAAAAGTGATAGTGGTCATCACATGATGGACGGTGGCATTATGAATGCCTTGTCTTCACCACGTCGCTCTATGGGTATGCCTCCAACTATGATGGGCGCCGCTCCTGCGCGTCCTGCCATGGCTTTGCGTCGTAAGGCTATGGCGGCAATGCCAACACCTATGATGAAAAAAGGTGGTGAGATGGAGTCCAAGCATGACCAAATGATGGAAGACAAGCGGATGTCCAGGCTTGAGGCTGAATTGAAAAAGCATGAAAAAATGCCTGCTCATTTAGCTCACAAAGGTATGGCATCAGGTGGTTCATCTGATGAGCGCATGAAAAATTTGGCAAAAGCCCGTGAGGCACTTCAAAAGTGTAAAGAAGGTGGTGGTATGCATCACTTAGACAAGTGCGAAATGCATTTGGCTAAATGTGGCGGTGGTTCCATGAAGAAAATGGCCACTGGTGGTGCTACTGGCAAAAATCTTGATGCATTTGAAACCAAAACTACCGTAAAAGGCAATGTTAAGCCTTTTGAAAAAACTGAAATGCATACTGCCAAAAAAGATAGTGCTCATGGTACTGGCGGAGTCAAAGAAGGTAATGGTGGTGGTTACAAAAAAGGTGGTTCAATTAATTCTGAAACATCTTACGGTGACTACGCTACTACCAAAGTTGACCAGGCTAAGCCTGATTCAGCACACGGTACTGGTGGCGTTTCTATGTCCAATGCTGGTGGTTTTAAAAAGGGTGGAAAAGCCAAATATAAAACTGGTGGTGGAGTAGAAAAGTACGCTGTTGATAATGTTGAGGGAACTCCTAAAGGCGTGACCAATACAACAACTGGTGAAGTCAAAGAGTCCAATGGTGGCGGTTACAAGAAAGGCGGTGCTTTAAAAAAGCATTTCGCCACGGGGGGCAGTGTTAACAACGCTGGTCACGCCGTGGTAATGCCCCAAGCAAGTAAGCCCGCATCTAAAGCAACAGAAATCAATATGTTATCTGGTGTTTTTAAAAAGGGCGGTCACGTAAAAAAGTTTGATGGCGGTGGTTCAACTGGTGACAAGATCATTGATCAAGAAAACCAGAGAAGACTAAATGAATTAAATACTACCAAGTATGAAAATCAACACCCATTTAAGACAATGTTTAACAATGTTAAAGAGTTTGTAATGGGGCCGCCTACAACTCCCGCGGGGAGCGTTACCAAGACTAAAGAGTCAGTCACGGTAGCACCACAAAAAAAACGTGGTGGTAGTATCAAGCGTTAAATAAGGTGGGGGCTACGGCCCCTACTTTTTAAGGGATTATTATGGGAACTTATTCTTCTGCAACTAGACAAGGTGCGTTTGAACCATTTGAATTGCAATTGAGCCGTGGACAAGTAGACGGTCATTCTTATTTATTTCAATTTGGTCAAGCGTCTACTGTTACCACAAATCAATCTGTTTGGGCAACTACTGGAGTTTACGCATTTCCTGCGTCGGCAACAGTAATGAAAATTTCAAGCGCAAACACAAACGACACTTCTGCTGGCAGTGGCGCGCGCACAGTATTTATTTCAGGTTTAGATGCTAATTACGCACCAATTTCTGAAACAGTTATTTTGAATGGTCAAACAGCCGTTAACACAACAAACAGTTATTTGCGTATCAATGATTTTTATGTTTTGACTTGTGGTAGTGGTAACACTGCCGCAGGAATTATTTATGCTGGAACAGGCAATGTAACAACTGGTGTTCCTGCAACCATTTATTCATTGATGCCCGTTGCATACAATTCTCAAACACAGGCAATCTATACGGTTCCTGCTGGATATACGGCATACATTACCAGCTACACATTCACTTCCAATAATACAACTGCTAATACCATTTGTTCTGGGTTTTTGTATGTTTACTTGTATGGAAATAATTTTCCAACTATTGAAGCATCTGCTCGATTTAATGCTGGTAGCGTATTTGACAGGCACTTTGATTGTCCTTTGAAATTTGCTGAAAAAACCGATTTTGATATGCACGTTTCTGCTGGCGCGTCTGGTCAAATGACAGGCGAAATGCATATGATTTTGGTTAAAAATCCTGATTAATCATGCCAAGTAAATCACCTGCTCAACATCGACTGATGGAGGCCGCCGCGCATACCAAGGGTGGATATGGTGGCGTTCCACAAAAAGTTGGAAAAGAATTTGTCAAAGCCGATGAAGGCAAAAAAATGGCAAACGGTGGTTTGTATGCCAACATTCATGCAAAAAAAGAAAGAATAGCCCATGGTTCTGGTGAAAAAATGCGTAAGGTCGGTTCTAGTGGCGCACCGAGCGCTAAAGATTTTCGTGAATCAGCTAAAACTGCTAAACACAAAGAGGGTGGCCCGTCTTTAGCCATAGGACGTGGTGAAAAGCTTTCAGTTGAGAAGGGAGCAGGTTTGACGGCCAAGGGTAGGGCAAAGTACAACAGAGAGACTGGGAGCCATTTAAAACCCCCGCAACCACAAGGTGGTTCCAGAAAAGATTCTTTTTGTGCCAGGATGTCTGGTGTAGTAAAACATGCGTCTGGTGATGCTCCAAGAGCAAAAGCATCACTCAAGCGTTGGAACTGTCCAGGATGGTAAAAAATGTCATTTTCGGGAACTACTAGTCAAACAGTTGTTAACACACAAACCGTCATCGATCATGCGGTGCGTCGGTGTGGAAAACTTGCTGAAGAAATATCTTCAGAACAACAAATAGCGGCTAGGGAGAATTTGTATTTTCTTTTGTCCCATATGATGAACCGCGGAATACAGTATTTTGCTGTCAACAAGGTTGTTATAGGCTTAAATGCCAACCAGTATGAGTACACCCTGCCCAGTGGCGCAAACGACGCTCTAAACGTCTTATATCGCCAAATGGCACGGCCAAATGGTAGCTACACAACCAGTGCAAATGGTGTTGTGGCCAATATTTATGATGGCAACGTCAATACATATTGCCAGCAAACAACTGCAAATGGTAATTTCACGGTCAATTATGGTTCTACGGACCCACAATACATAGGATCAATTGGCATCATGCCTTATGTTTCTGGTGGTGGTAGTGCAACCTGGAGCTATTATTTGCAGGCATCCAGCGATGGAACTACCTGGAATAACATTTATACAGCTACTGCTGTGACGGTAACTGATGGCCAGTGGATATGGCAAGACATTGATCCTGGTTTTAACGTCATTTACTATCGAATTCAAGCATTTAGCAATACCACTTTGGCCCTGAGAGAGTGGTATTTGGGTAATAACAGCACAGAAATTCAAATGTCACGTTTAAATCGTGATGATTACACCAATTTACCCAACAAAAACTTTACTGCTAACCAACCTTTTCAATTTTGGTTTAATCGGACCATACCAAATCCAACTTTAGTCCTTTGGCCTGTGCCAAGTACATCATTTGTACAGATGACAGTGTGGTATTCAGCCTATATTGAAGATGTTGGAGCGCTTTATCAGCAATTGGCTTTACCCCAAAGGTGGTATGAGGCAACAATCTTTATGCTAGCTCACCGTATGAGCTTGGAGTTGCCCCAAATTGACCCAACACGAATTGCATATTTGGAAAAAATGGCGGATAAGTTCCTTTACGACGTTGAGCAAGAAGAGAGGGACAAATCGCCAGAATATTTCGCACCAAATATTAGCGTTTACACAAGTTAACCATGCCAATATTTCTAAATACGCTTGGAAATGCAACTTTATCAATTGCAATATGTGATCGTTGCAAGATGAAACGCGCCCATTCAGTAATGAGAAATGACCCAAATTTTCCAGGATTACGGGTTTGTAATGAAGGCTGTGCGGACCAAAAAGATCCATATCGCCTGGCGGCCCGTAAAACTGAACGCATCAACATTCGTTTTCCCAGGCCAGATACAAACATCAATGTGGTCCCAGATGCAATAATTTCTACTGGTTATGACCAGTGGGAGTTATCGCCTGAACAAAACACGCAAATACCTGAGAATAATGGTAATCTTGATACTTTAAGTCCTAGTCCACCACAGAATCAATAGCCATGGCAAATGTAACAATTACCCAATTACCAACCGCTGGTGCCTTAACGGGTAGTGAGGCTGTTCCTGTTGTACAAAACGGCGTAACAGTACAAACTACAACGGGGGCTATCCAGGCTACGCCTGCACTCAGTTCGTACACGTTTATTACTGTAGGAACCACGGCGCCTTTGGCCTCCAGCAGGTACTTGGCGGCAGGGACTGGTTTAAATTTAGTTGATAACGGTGCTCAATCAAGCATTCAAATATCTTTGAATGGTTCTTCAGCATCACTCGAAACTGTTGGTTATGGAATGCTTGCCAAAAGCGGTGCAAATACCATTATCAACAGGACCATTTCAATTACGGGAAATGGTCTTTCTATTGCCAATGGTGACGGAATATCAGGCAACCCAACAATATCTGTAAGCGGTGTATTGGCCAATTTTGCCAACACGTCTGGTACTGGCTTATTGACCATCAACGGTACAACTATCAGCCAGGCAACTTTGTCAGGCACCGCGGGTCAAATTACGGTTACAAACGCCAGTGGAATTGGTGGAAACCCTACGTTTTCATTAAATACTACGGGTGTTTCTGCTGGAACATACACAATTGCCACAGTTGCTGTTGATGTTTATGGGCGTGTAACTTCAGCGTCTAGCGCATCAACCACGGGTTCTGGTGCTGTAGTATTGCAGGCCAGCCCAACATTGACTGGTACTCCTATAGCGCCAACCGCATCAAATGGGACCAGCACAACACAAATTGCAACTACAGCATTTGTTGCAAACGCTATTTCTTCAGGCACTGGGGTAGTCAATTCATTCAGTGGTGGTTCAACGGGTTTAACGCCTGCTACAGCAACTTCTGGAGCAATTACCCTGGCAGGTACCTTGGCTGTTGCAAACGGCGGTACAGGGGTCACTACAAGCACGGGCGCTGGCAGTAATGTATTGAGTCAAAGCCCCACATTTACTGGTGTTCCTGCGGCCCCTACAGCGGCATTGAATACCAATACCACCCAACTGGCCACAACAGCATTTGTATTGCAACAGGTTAGTTCATCAGGCGGTGGTACGGTCACTTCAATTACTGCTGGAACAGGTTTATCTGGCGGAACAATTACCAACATTGGAACAATTGCAATAGCAAATACGGCGGTAACTGCTGGTGCATATGGTTCGGCCACACAAGTTGGCACGTTTACTGTTAATGCTCAAGGTCAATTGACTTTGGCTGGAAACACAACGGTAACCCCAGCAGTAGGCTCAATCACTGGTTTAGGCACCAATGTTGCCCTTGCTTTAGGAGTTAATGTAGGCACTGCTGGTGCTTTTGTGGTGAATGGTGGTGTTTTAGGGACCCCAAGTTCAGGCACATTAACAAATGTAACTGGGTTGCCGATTTCTACTGGTGTATCTGGTTTGGGAACTGGTGTAGCTACATTTTTGGCAACACCATCAAGTACCAACCTGGCGGCGGCTGTAACGGATGAAACGGGTACAGGCTCGCTTGTATTTGCAAATACTCCCACCCTAGTTAGCCCAATATTGGGAACGCCAACAAGTGGTACGTTGACAAATGCAACTGGGTTACCTTTGACTACAGGTGTCACAGGTACTTTGCCTGTAGGTAACGGTGGTACGGGTCAAACATCTTTAGCTGTAGGTGCTTTAGGGTATGGTGCAGGAACAAGCGCGCATTCAACCCTGGCTATAGGTACTGCTGGCCAAGTTTTAACTGTTAATTCAGGTGCAACAGCGCCACAATGGTCTACTTTAAGTGGTGTGGCGGTTACTACTCTATCTTTTGGTTCAACTGGATTGACGCCTGCTACAGCCACTGCTGGAGCAATTACGGTGGCTGGAACGCTGGCCACGGCAAATGGTGGAACTGGAGTTACAACAACCCCAGCAAACGGTGCTTTATTGATTGGAAATGGGACTGGTTATACAAGTGCCACATTGACTCAAGGTAGCAATATAAGCATTACAAATGCCAGTGGTAGCATTACAATTGCATCAACATCCAACCAATCATCTGCATATGCATATTCTTGGTTCATTTCCTGATAAGGGTTAGAAATGCTAGTTTTAGACGCAACAACCAAATCAATTACAGTAGCGATGGCGGCAACCGCCACAACTACAAATCCAAGCTTTGTCACCGCTTATTCTGATGACACTGGGACTGCTTTTACTGAAGGTTCCAGCGATGGTGTTTTGAATGGTTCAACCCAGGTAACTTTGGTTGCGTCCCCCGCGGCATCAACAAGACGCCTGGTCAAAACCATTTACATAGAAAACAACGACACTGTAGCCAATACAATTACTGTCACCTACAACAACAATGGTACTTTGAGAATTATTGTCAAAGTAACTTTGCAAGTTGGAGATACCTGGTCTACTGATGGCACAACTGACACAAACGGAAATTTAAAAACAATTGCAAGTTTGGTTAGTTTAACTAGTGGCGTAACTGGTATTTTGCCTATTGCAAACGGTGGTACGGCCACGGCTTATGGCGTAAACGGTGGAACTTTCTAATGAATGAAATTACAATGGTGAAAAGGATTTAATCATGGCACAAACAAGTTATACGCCAATATATCTCTACAACAGTGGAACAACCACTAACGTCCCTACAAACACAAATTTAGGTGCAGGCGAACTTGCCATTAACTACACTGATGGAAAATTGTTTTATAAAGACAATTCCAATGTTGTTCAAGTTATTGCAACTAAAGCATCAGCGGCAATTACAATTCCTGTGACCCCTGCACAAGGTGGTACAGGTGTAGTAAATGGCGCAAATAACACGATCACATTCACAGGTAACTATACTCTAGGGTTGACATTAACTGCGAATACAGCGGTCACTTTACCTACAAGTGGCACTTTGACTAACACGGGTAAAGCCATTGCGATGGCGATGATCTTCGGCTTCTAAGGAGTTTTAAATGGCAAATACAAACATAGTAGGCGTAACGCAAATTGTTGGCATAAGTGCCTATGTTGCTCCTACATCCATCACACAAGCGGCAAACAATGCTTTATGGATTACAGACACAAGCACTGCTGTAACAGGGTTGACTCCTGCATCTGGGATTGTCAATCGTGTCACTAGCGTTGTGGCGTCAAATGTATCTTCTTCTGCGGCAACAGCAAGTTTGGCAATAGCCAATAATGCTACGTTTGCAAGTGGAACGCTGTATTACATTGCGTATCAAATTAGTATTCCACCATACTCTTCAGTTATTTTGACTGATAAAACAACTTCGTTTTACATTACTTCTGGACAGTCAGTTGGTGTAATACCTGGTACAGCAAGTGCCATTAACTTCACCGCTACGCTAGAGTCGATTACAGGCACAGTGCCCACCTAATTAGGAGCCTAACGTGGCATTAACGCATACTGGCGGTGTAATCAGTGCTCAATACAATGGGCTGAACTATCCTGTAACAACGGTAGAGTATCTTGTTGTCGCTGGAGGTGGTGGCGGGGCTTATGGTGGAAATCCCGGAGGTGGTGGCGGTGCTGGTGGATTATTGACCGCTACTGGTTATGCGGTAACTATTGGTTCTACTATTACTATTACTGTTGGCGCTGGTGGCCCGGGATTTTGGGCGGGAGTTGCTTATAACGGTTCTAATTCAGTATTTGGAAATATCACCGCTTTAGGTGGTGGTGTTGGTAATGGGGCATTAACTGGCGGTTCTGGTGGTGGCGGTCTTTATAACACCAACGGAAGTTCTGGCACGCCCGGTCAAGGAAACAATGGTGGTAACGGAAGTTCTACTAACCCAAATTATGGGGGTGGAGGTGGAGGTGGCGCTGGTTCTGCGGGTTTAAATGCGGCCTCACCAATATGGGCAGGCGATGGTGGGGCAGGATTGGTTTCTAGCATCACGGGTTCCCCTGTCCAGTATGCAGGTGGTGGTGGTGGCGGTGGATACAATGCCGCAAGGGCTTCATTAGGTGGTGGAGGTGGTGGCGGTAATGGTATAAATTTATCTAACACATATCAACCCGGTTATTCGGGCGTTGCAAATACTGGTGGCGGTGGTGGAGGCATAGGCGCAGGGGGCGGCACTACACCTACTGGTGGTGCAGGAGGTTCAGGCATCGTAGTTATTAGATATCCAGCATATCAAGTACAGGCTACATCAACAACAGGTTCACCTACAACATACATTGCAGGGCCTTACCGTGTATACATCTTCTACGCCTCTGGCACAATCACATTCTAAGGTTAACAATGGCAACAGGAATATTCAAACTTAGAGATCAGTTACTTGGGCTTGTACAGAAGGCTTGGACAGGCTCACAAACAACTTCCGCAGTTGAATACCTTGTTGTAGCAGGTGGTGGCGGTGGCGGTGGGGCTAATGGCGCTGGTGGAGCAGGCGGTTTATTGCAAGGCATTGTATCTATCCCTATTGGAACACCTCTTACAGTTACTGTTGGCGCAGGAGGTAACGGTGGTAATGGAAGTAGTTACACTGCTGGAACTAATGGTCAAAATTCTGTTTTTAATAATGTTACCGCTATAGGTGGTGGAGGCGGAGCGGCTGTAAGCTCAAACGGATTGTCAGGTGGCTCTGGTGGAGGTGGTGGTACGCCAGTAACAAGTGTTACTACTACTGCTGGGGGTCAAGGATTATTTAACCAAGGAAACCGAGGTGGCAGTGCGTTATTTAATTCTAATTATTATCCCGGTGGGGGCGGTGGGGGCGCAGGGACAGTAGGATTAGATTCGGTATCAAACGCTATTGCGGGTAATGGCGGAGCGGGTATTGCTTCGTCAATCTTAGGCACTATTTATTCTTGGGCAGGTGGTGGTGGAGGCGGCGTTATAAATTCTGGTACTTCGGGAAATGGCGGTGTAGGCGGTGGTGGCGGTGGCGGTGCTTTATCAGGTACTGTTGGCGCAGGTGGTTCAGGATATAACGCAGGTGCGGCAGGTACAACTGGTTATGGTGGCTCTGGTGGCGCAGGTGGTGCTAATTCAGGTGGTGGAGGTGGGTCTGGATCATATGCTGGAAATAATGGTGGCACAGGCGGTTCAGGCATCTGCATTATTTCATATTCTGACATCTATAACGCACCCGCATCTTTTGGTGGGGCTAACAGTCCTACTGCATCTACAAGTGGTAGTGGTAGTGTTTTGTTTAATGGAACAAGCCAGTATCTATCGACACCTTACGCCCCTAATTTAAACTCTACAACTACGTTTACGGCTGAATGCTGGTTTAATGCTACTAGTTTAGGCTCTGCCGCTATAAATATTTTTGGTACGCTTGGTGGTGTTGGGACTTCATCTCTTTATATTTACAATACAGGAGCAGTTGCTTTCGGCATTGTAGGAATAAATGAATTTACAAGTAGTACTGGATTTGTAACAACAAACGTTTGGTATCATATTGCCATAGTTAGAAATGGTAGCAATTTAAATATTTATTTAAATGGCACTTCTATTGCCTCTACTTCGTCTGCAACAACATATTGTGCAAATTCCTCTAACCAAATTCTCATTGGTTTTTCTGGGGCAAGTACTTATATGCAAGGTTATACTTCTAATTTTAGATTTACCAACACTGCTGTTTATACAACTACGTTTACACCATCAACTGCACCATTAACAGCAATTAGTGGAACTCAATTGTTGCTCAATACTGTATCAGGCGCACAATTTGCGGATAGATCAACAAACTCTTATACGGTTACGGCTGTAGCATCTCCAACTTGGAACCAACTATCCCCATTTGCAACAGGACTAGGATACAAGAATCGTGTGTACACTTGGACAGCAAGCGGTACGGTGACCTTTTAAGGAACAAGAATGAGTCAATCTTTATTAGGCGG
>Ga0209084_1001174_pt1 | contig 22726 bp, 34 predicted proteins | sample C_130820_MF_Meta_FD_187309 | JGI IMG/M metagenome (GOLD analysis project Ga0209084, IMG submission 187309) | Freshwater microbial communities from Lake Croche, Canada to study carbon cycling - C_130820_MF_MetaG (SPAdes) (version 2) | ecosystem: Environmental > Aquatic > Freshwater > Lake...
TGTGTGGTCCGAAAACCCTTTGGAATCGGTTGCTCGCGGTAGCATACGGCGTCCACCAAAGCCTTCAGGATCGCGTTTTCCTCATTATCCATCATACCGGTATCCTCCACTCTTTTTCGCCAGCGTTCCATTGGTGCAACACTGGCCAACACCGTTCGTCGTCGTACTCGCCAAAAACAAAACCGTGCCCCCAAGCGAGAGTTCCCAATCGCTCCGCAGCGTAATGCGCTTGGCTGATTACCATCCCGGTCCCAACCCCAAACGCCGTCGCGTTGTCCACTCGATTGCATTTGGCTATTCCCGGTCGGTGAGCGTGGGCCACGACTGAATTCCCAAAAGACATCGCAGTGTCACGCAGGTAATTCACTGAGTAGCTGAATCCGTGGAAAAACTTGTAATCCCCAAGCTCATGCCAGTCCCAAACGGTGTACGGAATGATTTTCGCTTTTGCTGCCTTCACCGGCTCAAGCATTCGATCCCAAACGGCTTCGGCTGCGGTCGAGATTACCACATTGTAATGGCTTTTGAGCTTGAAGCATCTGTTCTCATGGTTTCCAACACAAAACACAGTCGGGTGCAACTCCTTAAGATACCTGCGACCCATTTCCAAGTCCGGCAATACTGAATGAGCCTCGTCAGCGTCACCACTGTTAGGGCGTGCGCCCGTGCGAAATGCCTTTGTGTCGTAAGCGTCTCCAAGGTGGATTACCGCGTCCGGCTTAAACAGTTGGCGGAATCGTAGCGTGGCCTTTTCAAATCCTGGATCAATGAGTTCGCCGTGCGTGCAACCGACCGCCATGAACCGCTTTTTCTTGCTGGGGATCGGCTGCGTTTTTTTCATAGGTTTTGCTCCAACTGATTCAGCAACATCTGGAACATTTCGCTGGTCATCTCGGGCATCTGAGACCGGTCGATGCGAGCCTCGGACCTCTGCACCTCGTCAGATCCTGCGATGGGACGCTCCAAAGCAATCACGACAAAAGTTTGTCCTGCGGTAAATTGCGGCTCGTCACTCATCTCTCAATTCCTTCCAATTCAAGTGCATAGTCCAGTATCAGCAAAGCATCCGCAGTGGCCAATGTCACGCTTTCGTTGGGAAACCTACGCTCCGCTTCCTCCTTCAATTTGCGTTTCCACGCCGGTTGTGAATCGACCGATTTTCGACCGCCCAGGTTCAATCGCGCCTGCCATTCCTTCGGTGGCACAAGAATCACGCGCCACCCAAGAGCGGTAAGTAGCCCCTCAACGCGACCAAAGTTTCTGAACAGAACCGCTGTCGAACTGGATGCGATCTTTCCGCCGCAATACTTTGGAACATCCTCAATGTAGGCCACGCCCCCCCCAGATGGAATGGCGTCCCAAATCGCATTGACTCCATCCGGCATTTTGGCAGCCATAATGCCATCCGTTATGGTAAATTTGCCAATTCCACCTCCAACGCCAGGGTCAATCGCTATCACATTCATCGTTCATTCCATTTCTCAGTGACCTTTTCAAAACTAAACTCGCATCCGCATTCCTCGCAACACATTGGGTCAATGTCTCCATCCTCATCAGGGGTTTGATTATCCGGGTGGCAATGAATTTTGCTAGGCCTTGCTGGTGTATAATCAATGTCGTGCTCAAGACCGCATTCTGGGCATTCGTAACTGATTGTCATTTTCTAATCCTCCGATAGTTTGCTTTCCAAATTTTACTGCTCAACACGTTTGCAGCATCCCAAATGGCATCCTCGCTCCATTTAGGTTCAATAACGTGCAAAATTTCGTGAATCAACGTGTCTAAATACTCTCGACTATTCTGCCTTGGATCCAGTTCCACCAACCCGTCAGGGTAGGCAAGGCCAAACGCCTTTTCCCTACCCAAATGGCGCTCAACAACTTTGACACGTTTCATTTTTGTCATTGGTCTTTCGCTTGGAAAACCGTTTGTCCAAAAACTCACTAGCTCCATTGAACGTCTCTAGATACGGCTTCGGGTGACCCAATTTGATTAACCACTTAAGCTGTTTTGGAGACGCAAGCTTGAGCCGCTGCCGGTCCATGATTCGATTGATGATTGCGCTCGCGTGCCCTTTACACGTCACGCGATCGCCCGCCAAGCCGAATCGCTCAAGCATCTGGATCTGCTTAGGACTGGCAGGTGCGTTTTCCCATTCCATGATCGGCTCGTAGTCAGCCAATCTTGAATCATGCAGGCTCACGGCAAACTCAAGCGGGTCAATCGCGTTCAGCTTCTTGCCAATCGCCTTCGCTGCCTGTTCCTTGAGTTGCTTAATGAGGCTTTGCTCTCGCTGTTCCTTTGCTGATTCGACGACTTTCTCAACATCCCACATCTCGCCCTGGTCCAGCATTTCCTCGGCAATCTTAGCCACTTCAACCGAATCCGTGACAAGACTTGTCGGGCGAACCAGGCTATGCTTTCCGGTAAGCCAAAGGGCATCCAGAACAAGCAGGTTTTCCTTTCCTGGAGATATGCGGGTGCCGCGTCCAATCATCTGACTGTACAGTGGCCGACTCATCGTGGGTCGCAGGACAAGCACGCAATCAATCGACGGGCAATCGTAGCCCTCAGTCAGCAGCATTGAATTGGACAGGATGCCGGTTTTCTTGGCTGCAAACCGACCAAGGATTTCGGAGCGATCCGGTGAGGTTCCATCAACGTGCTCGGCATCAAAACCAGCACACTTAGAAATTTCTGTGAAGGCTTTGCTAGTGGCGATCAGTGGCAAGAAAACGAGCACCTTCCGGTCGCGTGGAATGTGGGAAACGATCTTTTTCAACCATGGTGAAATAGCTGAATCCAACTCCTCGCTGGCATACTCACCCGCTCGCTTGCTGACGTTCGACAGGTCCACGCGCACCGGGATCCGATTGACCACAATTTTGGATAGGTATCCTTGTGCGATCAGGTCCAGCAACCCAATCTCGTAAGCGACCGTTTGGAAGTAGCTGCCCAGTTGCTTTTTATCCGACCGATCCGGGGTGGCTGTGACTCCGAGCACCTTGGCCCCCGTAAACCGACCCATCAAATTCAGGTAGCTTTCGGATACAAGGTGATGGCACTCGTCCACAATGACCGTGCGAAAATAACCCGAACCAAACACGTCGCGCCTGCTCAGAGTCTGCATTGATGCCACCACCATGCACTCAGTTCCGGTCGCTCGCGCTTCAGCCATCTCCTTGACCGCCCTAATTCCCGTTGCCTGCTCCATCTTGTCAATGGCTTGGTCAATAAGCTGTTGGCGGTGGGCAAGAATTAGAACTGGCCCCGACTCAAGCCGATCCCGAGCGATACAAGCCATCATTACCGCTTTTCCGGATCCTGTTGGGGCTACCGCGATTACACGATCAAACTCGCCCCAGGACCGATGAACCGATTGAATTAGGTTGACCTGATATGGTCTGAGATCCATTTTGATCGTGTTAGGGGAACGCGGTTTATTGTTGTTGTTCGCCCCGCACCGGTTTTATTGTTTTTTCCGGTGCGGGGCCTTTGTTTTCCTACTCTCGATCAGTAAGGAATCTTGTCATCGGCCTTGTCGGAGGGCTTGAGGCTCTTCACCTTGCAAATCGACTTCTTTTCTCCGTTCTTCTCGTACTCTTCCTTGCCGACGACAATTGTAAGAGTCTTCCCAAGGAACGTCTTGCCGAAAAACTCGACAAAAGTTCCGCGCTTTTCAAAATCCACTTCCGTTCCGTCCGGGATTTCCGCACCCGTGGCCACGATCAAACTGTTCACGCGCCAATGACTCTTGGCCGTGTTGTAAAAGTCGTCACGAATGGTGTTTCCGGTAGCGTCGTCTTTGTACGTTAGAACAGCGACTTCATCGCCTTTGGGAGTGATTTTTTCTTCCACCTTGTCCACCGCGACAATGTAGGTTCCTGGAGTTTCAATGAACGATCCAGAGGCGCTTTTGCGATCTACTTTGAACATATTTTATCTATTGATTTACTGCGTTACGGTTTCGTTTTTCTTCCGCCAGCTTGGTAGCGAAATCTTGTTAATCACCTGTGGATAGGCTGGCCAACTATCCATTTCCTTGCAAGAGGCGTACAAATTGATCCGCGCTCTGCGTTCGATGCGAGCGAATTCCAAAAGCTCATCATCCAGCTCGTACACGCCAACGGCATACGGAGCGACCTTCTCAATCGCGATGAACAGGAACCGCTTACGCTGGCTCATCTCAAGGTAATGAGCCGCCTGGATGTCGTAGCCGTACAACGCCACGGTGCGTTCGAACCCTTTCGGGCTCGCGTCATCCGTCGTCTTAACGTCGAGGATCAGGTCGTCGGTGAGGTAATCCAGTCGAGCCTTCATGTCCACGCCAGTATCGTCGTCTTGACCAAACAAACTGACCTCAGATTTCCCCTTAAAGAGCAGTGGGCCAACAATCGGGTGGGACAGAATCGACCGGGTGCATTGCTTGACCGCTTCCATGTCTTCCGATTCAATCAGGGTCTTGCCCTTGTTGTTGGCTTCCCATTCCTTTTTTGCTTCCTTGCCGGCGGTGGTGCGTACGTCAAATCGAGGACACACAATGTATTCGGATGCGAATCGTCCAGGCTCAAGAACAGAACAATGAACAGCCGTGCCAAATCGCATCGCATCGGATTCCTTGCGCGATTGATTGTGTTTCCACGCCCAATAGTGCGCTGGTGACTTGCGGATCTCCTTCAAGGCACTCGCCGACAACGCATCAATCGCGTGGTACTCGGCTGCCGGAAGATCGTATTTGATGGATGTGTTTTTCATTTCGCGCCCTCCTTTGCGGCGGTCCATTGATCTTGCAGCCGCTGTCCGTCGCTTGGATACGTGTCCTCTCCAAGCCACATAAGAAGCGCATCCCCCGCCTCAACCAGCGCCTTAATTCTCGCGTTCGCCTCGGCTAGCTCGCGTTCGAGTTGGCGGCACAAATCAATAGCTCCGTTGAATGCATCCACAACGGAATCGGAAGTCTCCCATTTTGAATCCGCCTCGTTACTTCTCGGCGTGTCGCTTAGTGTGGTCATGGTTTTGTGTTCCCTATAACGCTCGCACGGTAATCACGCATTGATTTACCGCGTGCAAATTGAGTAATCAGACCTGTTTGTTTGTTTTTTCTCCAAATCGAAGCATCAACTTTTCCAACAGCAGGGGTTACAATTGTGTCGTGAAAAAGTTCAATTTGAAGTGATTTCCTCCATATATTTATTTTCCTCATTCTTCTAATACCCCCATCTTGAATTCCTATGCATTCATATCCCATTTCTGACCAAAACGTGTTGGCATCTAGGTCAAATCCACATCTTAAAGTAATTGAAAAAGAACCCTCTGCATAATCCTCCATGGCTTGAACCAGTGCTGCGCCATAGAGTTTTCGGCGAGCATCGTATTCAATACACACTTGATGGCATTTTACATCACCACCGCGAGCACCTACATAGAGATAGCCGGCAGGTTCTCCGTTTAGTAGTCCAAGGAATATGCGACCATTCTCGGCTTCACGCTCAAACACACATTTCGGATAAAAACTTAATGCCTCTGCGTTTTTGCGTTGAAGGCTATCAACAAACAAAATCAGGTTTGGGTGAACCTTTACGATCTGGAAATCTGAAGCGTTCATCGGTAAATTCTTTTCAACTGTTCACTCACTTGTTTCCTTTCTTCTCGATTAGTTTACTGACCGCCCGCCCCACGCTGTAAATACTCCACGCGAACGACAGCGGGACGGAGGCGATACACAGGGTTATGACCCAGGCGTGGGTGGGGTCTTTCATGTTCCACACATTCCTTGGCATTCACCCAGGAACCCCATCACAGATTGGTCTCCGCGTTCCTCTGGCGTGCTGAAATCAATTTCTCCAAGCGGCTTGCAAGATTTGTGAAGATACATCGCGTTTCGCATTCCATACGACGCCCTGGAATGACCATTCCTCAATAACTCATCGACTTCCAAAGCGCGCTTCCAGTCGTCTGGATCGCCCAGCTTGAGCCGTTGCCACTCCTTGTCTGACTTGTACGGGCAAAACACGCAGGCGGATCTTTCAACTGAATGTGGCACGCCGTAATCATTCATCCATTTGATGCAGTGACCACGGCGCATCTCCTTTTCGATCAATGGGAATTCAGGCCGAGAAAACTTCGACCAACCAGTCGCGTGAAATGATCGCTTAACACGTTCGGCGCGTCCGAGTTCCTCAAACGATAGGCCGAAGATTTGAGTTACTTTGGTTCCTTTCTGAATACGCTTTCCTTTTGCGCACCCAAGCAGGTCGCGTTTAATAAACTGTTCTATGGGTTGTATCTTGTAATCTCCGGTACACTGACGCCGCGTAATACCCATTTCACCACGACGGCCCAGAGTGTAAGCCGGGATTGAAGTATGCCCTTTAGCGTGGGTCGGACCCACGCTAATTCCGTCTCCCAGCTTCCCTGCGCTTACGATGTAAATTGGGAACGACGACGCGACTTCTTTTATGAGCCAGTCGAGATGCCTGTAAATCGCCTTCGGTTCTTCCTGAACGTCGGCGAAAATGGCGCAGTCGATTGGAGGCAACTCGCCTTTGTGGATCATCAGCGCAACCGTTGTGCTCTGGACGCCAGCCCCGAGGTTGAGAATGCGGAGCTTCTTTGGTTCCATAGATTCAGGTTTTGGTTTGAGGAGTTGCGGTGTCATTTTCTCCCCCCAGTCAAATCCGCCCACAGCCCGCCCACGACTAGCGCGGCCACGGCGGGAGCGCATAGGATCATTGGCGGCAGGAGGACGGCGTAGGCCAGAGACAGGGCGCAGTAGTATTGTAGGCGAAAGGTCATAAGGACTCCTTGGCTTTGGTCCATGCTTTGATATCGGTCGCGGCTGCGGCAAACGGATTGGACAACCGATCCCCCGCCTCCGTGAGCCGCTTGACCTTGGCCTCAAGCTCGGACACTCTTTGCGACCACTCCTCGGTGGCCTTTTCAACTCCACGCCGCTCGCCTGATGCCATTAGTGAGTGAAGCGTTTTGTTCGTTTCATCAAGCTCGGACACGCGGTCGCGGAGGGTGCTCAATTCCTTTCGTTCGCAATGCGTGCTTCGTGATATTTCCGGTTTTTGCTCGGCGTGAAGCGTCGTCCAGCATTTGAAAACAACCCAACGACTGGAACGATTCTCAACATCATCTTCACAAAACGGGCACTTGTCCAACCCAGCTAAAAGCTCGGCGGTGATGATGGTGTCGGGATTCATTAAGAGTTTGTCTGTCATTTTGTGTGTTGTTTAAGCTGATAGTTTTGACCCGCCACCGTAACCGTAACCGTAACCGCCACCGTAACCGTAACCGTAACCGGCACCGTTACCGTTACCGTAACCGTCGCCGTAACCGGACCCGTAATTGTAACCGTAACCGTAACCGTAACCGTCACCGGACCCGCCACCGGACCCTCCACCGTAACCGGACCCGTAACCGTAATCGGACCCGTAACCGTAACCGTCAAATGTTGTTACCAGCCTTTGTTGCATTGGATAAAAGAGATTACAGACTTCATTGGGACCAAAACAGTTCCAGTTTCATCGCATGTTGTTGTCGGAAGCGGACCATTTACCAGCTCACCAATACCATTTTTAGTTCCCCAAATTCGAATGCACTTTGCATCGTTAATTTGACAAAAATCTCCATCAACCTTGGTTTTACCGGCAAACACAAAACCTCGATCAACGATCACAATTTGAATTCCAAGATCTCGCTGAGCCGATTGTGTCGGCTGTATTTTTCCAGAGATAAGCGACACCAATTCTGACAGTTCAATGTTCATTGTTTTACTTTATTTTTTTGTTGTTTCGGAATCGGAAGAGAGCACACCAGTCCTCCCCGTTTGGTGCGAAGCAAGCGTTGACCGCAAACGGGGCATCTTGGATTGGGTTTTTTCATCTGTTGGAAAGTGAATCCCGTTTTTATGCGGTTACGGGAAAGGGTGCATAAATGACCAGCCAATCTAGCCGCCGCAATTACCCTGAAATCAAATCAGACCGCCAAAACTGGAGCCATGAGATCTGAATCGTTCAATGATTGCAAGTTTTTTAGCTTTTTTTCTAACGCATTGGCCACTTGAGCCTCAATTGTGCCGTCGGCGTACAGGATTTTCTGGATGGAATTCTTTCCACCGGCCCTGTGAACACGGCCCAAAGTCTGAACAAGCTCGATTGCTGAGTAACTTGGAGAAACCAGAGCCAGTCTTGGCCGATCTTTGATGCAATGAAGGCTAACACCGACTCCACCTGCTTGAATATTGCACAGGATCAACGCAGAACGGTCAGCTTGGAACTCTTCAATGGCCTGCTGACGCTCAAACGGTGTCTGACCACCTTCAATTCTTCCGATACAACTCACGGTGGCCTTAAGAGCGTCGTTTAGTGCCTGGATTGTCTCCCTGAAACAACAAAAAACAGCGACTGACATGCCCTGTTCGACTGCGTCTTCCACCATTTCCACGATTGCAGGGATTTTGGCTGCTTCCGATAGCTGTCTAGCCCTCAAAAGAGCCACCAATGGGCTGTCAGCGTCGGTTTTTTGCTTCTCGTTGACTCGTTTGATGACTTCTTGAGCCTCTTTGTATGCCTGGTTGATTTCCTTGGTCGCTTTCAGGCCGACCGGAATGAGTTTGGTCTCGATATGGGTCTCAGGAAATGCGCTTCCCAGCTCTTTGACCCTGATTCTAGTGCCTTTTGAGCGGAAGATCTCTCTGGAAATCTGGGCTAGGTTGTCTTGGTTGCCTCGGAATTCTAATCCTCCGAACCGACCTTCCTTGCAACCGTGATTTTTGGACCATTGCCAGTGTTCTGAGGGGTTTCTGAACAGCCCAAGGGCAAAACCGATAGCTTTCATCTCAACCGGGCTTGTCGCTGCCGTCGCTGACAACAACAGGAGTGGGATGTTTGCTCGTTTTGCTTCAATCAGCAGCTTGGAATTCTGACTAGACGATCCTTTGCAACGGTGTACTTCGTCAAAAACCAGCAACGTGCCGTCTTGGATTGTCCAGATCCATTGCTTTTTACCTCGGGAATCAGTGATCCACCTTCCCCACTGAGTTGTACCACGTCGCACTAGTTCATAATTGATACAGTCTAGCCTAATTCCAAAGTGAGCCGCTGCCTTTCTCCAGGATGGAATCACAGCCAGTGGACAAATCACTAGAGCCGGAATTACAAGTATATGGATGGCTTTGCAAGCCTTGTACGTTTTGCCAGTTCCGACTTCAGAAGCGTCCAGGCAGACCTTGTGACGACGAATTGATCCAACGATACGGCTAGTGGACAGCGTTTGCCATGGGAGCAATCCGTTTGAATCAATTTCAGGGTCCGAAACGCCATTGGAATCGGTTTGAACTGGCTTTATGGAATCTGCTGGCTTCAACGGAGTCCAACGATTGGCGATCCAGCGACAGGTCGTTAAACTCTTTCCGACTGTGATTCCAGCTTCAGCCAACTTTGCTTTGTGGGACTTGTAAACTGACCAAAAAGGATGTCCATCAGGAACTGGAGCGACTTCCAAGGATTTAGGACCGCTATGGGTTTCGACTCGCTTTGGCGCAGCCCATTCTAGACCAAGATTCGGGTCATTTTGGACTTTGGCAGCTTCCTGCTCCCTCAACTGTCGCTCCAAAATGTCTCCCTGGGGGTCGTTGTAGTGAGGGATTTCCAGATCCTTGAGCTGTGTGAGCCGATACCTGGAGCAGTATTCCCACGATTTTAGGACTTGAGCAGAACCCCAAGTTCCGATTGACCGACACAGGTCCTGGCCGATTGCTTGGTGAACCTTACTCCAGCCGACACCGTTTAGGGTCTGCGCTTGGTCAGGATTGGACTCGGTCAAACGTCGGACTCCCGTTTCTAGCCGAGGAAGCAGGTCGTTAGCGTTCATCGTTGTCTTGTTGGTCTGTGGGTTGGTGGCATTCTTCAACATGCTCGCACCTCACGCAAAATGGGCTCCACTTGTTGGCAGTGGCATAGGTAAACTCATGGCAAGGTGGGCGGCAATCTTCGATTGTTAGCTGATAGAACGAATCTAGGTCGCAGACACAGGGTGATTTTTTGGGTGATTTCATTTGAGCAATAGGGTGATGTTTCTACGCCAATTCCGATTTCCAACAGGATCTGCTGATGTTGGGCAGTACCTATCAGCCAGGTAGATGAGGAATAAACTAGGCTTGCCAGATTTTAGCCAGCGGCTGTGGGTGTTTTGGATCGTGTTCAGGCAGACCTTTCGAGGATTGGAAGTCTGGACGCTGAGGATTCCGTAGGGGTGGCGCGTTTTGTGACCGCCTTCAACCTTGAATATGGCATCGGCAATTCGATTTGCTTCAGAGGCTGGCAATGCAGCTTGAATGCAGCGGACGGAGGCGAACAAGGCTAGGGAGAGCAAGATGGGTTTCATGGGGCATCTTTCGATTTAATGCTCAAAACGAGCGGACGAGTTCGCGAGCCGCGTCAATCAGGTCAGCGAGCGACCGGAGCTCGTCTTCCTTGCCTCCATCGACATAGCTATCCACTTCCTCTCCGAGGAAAACGCGCTCCAGCCGGATCAGCACGTCGAGGTCAACTTCGCCAACCCCATAGGCCGCGAGGCTGGACAGCTCTGAGGCGAGGTCATCGTCTCCGATTATCCCGGTCGCGACCTCGTCGCAGTCTTCAGCGCTCTCGATAGAGTCTACTGCCGACTGGGACCAGAGGCATCTGATGCTGCCATGGTCGATGGTCTCGCGGCTAGCCACCAGATCGGCTACACAGGTGATGAGTGCTTTGATTTTCATAGTGTGTTGGTTGGTTTTTTCTCTCCTGAATTCGCCCCCTCCGAAAAGGGAGCGCGGTTCAAGGGAGGGAACTCGTCGCATCATTGAACCCCGGCTCAATACCGTCATCATCAGGCCCGAAGTAAGTCTCTCCTCGGAAGTAGTCGCACACATTGCGACCCGCTGCATCGACATAGTTGCCTCGCCTGTCACGCCACCCCGACGGCACAACCTCTACATACACCAGACCGGGATCCTCACGCACGATCTGGCGGGCCAAGCCCAAGTGGATCTGCCCACCCTCGTCGAGAGGGTGGGCGTAACAACGAATCTGCAAGCTCTCTCGATCGGAAAGCCGAATGGCGTCGTGACCGGTGATGATGTAGATGAGGGAGGACATGGGAGTAGTGGAGGTGGTGGAGGTCATGGTGTTAGGGGGGAATGGGGAGTTACAGGAAGAGGAAGAGGAAGAAACACACTGCGGCGATAAGGCAAAGGGCAATTGTGCCGAGGAGGTCGAGGAAGTAAGTGGCGGGCAAATACTTGGTTTGAATGGCTTGCATGGTCTGGATTTGGGTTAGAGGTTTCGCTTTCGACAGGGACAATTTGCCATGCCTGCCCGCGAGAGTCTAGCATTTTTTATCAATCAGTGGAGACACAGCAGGTAACTTGCTGTTAATAAACCAGTTACGGGAGAAAGATTTTTTGTGCGCGGGGAGAAACTGGTGAGGGACTTCCAGTCAATCCTCCTGGGTGTTGCGAGCAGGCACGCGAGACTGGATGAAGATTGTTTGAAGAAAGGTCTTGCTTTTTTGGAGTTCATTGGCTTAAAATCCGCGCACAGCGCGGAACTGCTAGTGGCACGGCCAGTGGCACGTTAGCCCGTGGGCGTAAGCAGTGGAAGTCAACTCGTTTTACAAAAGGCCGCCCCAAAGCGAGCCGAGTCAGTAAAAAAGAGAGATATTATCTAGCCCCTGTGGGTCCACCGGGGAACAAAGGTGGATTGTGTTTACAGCCAACGACTTGCTACGCTTGTTTCCGAGTCGCTACGCTCCTTGGGACAGGCGTCCCCCCAGGCTCACTGCGTTCGCGGGAGATGTTATCTCCCCCCGCACGGGCTAAGGCCCTGCCGAATCGCTTTTTTGGGAGGCGATCGGCTGCTGCGCGTGCGGGCAATGGGGCTAGAGCACAAGTCAGCGCACGTTGGTGTTCCACCATGTTGTCACTAGTTGCTAGTTACTAGTGGGCGCGAAACTAGTAGTTGTAGAATTAGCATTTTTTACTTGTAATTTCAGGCGAAACCAGAGTGATTGTTCTACGTGGAACACTTGCCAGCACAGGAACAAAACCCGACAATTCACTTGACCTTGTACGGGTACGGGGATGTACACCCGCTGAGTTTGATGAGTTGGGTGGGCCTGACTACGGAACTGGCGAAAAACACGGACTGGAAAGGGGATATGCGGCTCGTACGCGAGGATGCGCTTATATCGCGCTCGCGATGCAGGGCTACAAAATGGTTTCTGGATAGTGGCTCGGACGTGTGGGTCCAGATTGATCACGATATCGAGTTTCAGCCGGAAGATATTTTGGAGTTGGCGCGAATTGCGCACGCGAGGCAAGCGATTGTGTGTATTCCGTATTCGTGTCGTTCACTTCCGCCGAAACCGGCGTTGAGGGCGAAACCAGGCGCGAAACCTTTGGAGGATGATTCACGGTTGACGCCAATCACTCTTTTTGCGTCGGGTTGTGTTGCTATCCCGAGGGAGCTGTTGGAAGACTGTCTCGAGGAGTTGTCGAAAGAGGAAACTGACCTGCCTTTGGGTATTCAGTGGTGCGAGGACACGCTAACAGGCGGACAGATTCCGACGTTGTGGATGCCTTTTGCTGCGGAAGTACGCGAGAGATTGGAATACCTCTCGGAGGATTATGCGGCCTCTTACCGGCTTGCGGCTTGCGGTGCTGAACAACTCGCTTTTGAGCCGAAAACTCCTATCAAACATTGGGGGGATTTCCCGTTCAGGTTGGCAGGCATTGAGGTGAAAAACTAGGCGTATGGGCGCGCCAAAACGTGCGGTTTCCATTAATGCAATCGCAAAAGCCCTAAACATTGATCGGAACCGGGCGGCTTGGGGACTCACTAACGACGCCAGGCTAAAAAAGGACGAGTGCGAAAAGATCCAGGCGAAAGCTAACGAAATGGGCTATAGACGGCCCATAGCTGGCCAACACCACAACTCTCTTCTAACGCAGGAAAAAGCTGATTCTGTTGTCGAAGGGGTTCTCCTGTGCGAGCCGCTAGAAAAGATCGCGGAACAAGCAGGGATTAAAAGGGAAGCTGCGCTCAAATACATTCATGGAGTAGCCGTCCCACTAGACTATCCCGAAACGGAAGAGCAGTGGCGAACGCAAGTCATTGGCTTTTTTGAAATCGCGCTCTGGAAAGGCACTAAACGGCTAGCCACCAGCGCAATAGATGAGATTGCACCGCATCAGCTCCCATTGAGCCTCGCGATAACTTCGGACAAACTTTCGCTCATGAAGGGCCAGCCAACCAGCTTTAGCGTTAACGTTCATCAGACTATCAACCACCGAGAGTTTCTGGACGAGTTGAAAGGTGCAAAACAAGCCCAGGTAGTCGATGCGGACGGCTCGGAAGCGTAACGCACAATATTGGTTATATTCAATCGCGGCCTACTGTCCTATGACACTATGACACTATGACACTATGACACTAGACACTGCGGCAGGGGGGGAGGGGGTTGGCAAGCTGGATGGCGGCCAGGTGGCGACGGATTCCCTAAACCAAAAAATTTCCACAAATGACTTGTATTCAAGGGTTTGTCCAACTTGTTGCAAGTCGTTTGAAGCGCAGCGTGAGCGTGGTGTTTTTTGCGGTGCGCCGTGTCAGCTGAAGTGGTGGTCGGATCAGCCTGAGCATCCGGTTATACCGAGAGTTGACCACAAGTTGCCGAACGCGGCTGCTTTGAGGGAAAAGCGGATCCGGTTGTTGCTGTTGGAGAAGGGAGATCCGTACAGTTTTGGGTACATCCCGGATCACTGGGAGGTGGCAAACAAGTATTTGCCGGACACGTCTGAGATGTTGGTGTCTGGTGGAAATCGTGCAGGCAAGACGTTGTTTGCGGCGCGGAAGGTTGTTGAGACGCTTTTAAGTGGTGAGAACAAGAACGTGTTGTGCTGCCACACGAGTAATGCGACTAGCGTAACTGTCCAGCAACCAGCGATTTACAACTACTTGCCTGTGGCGTTGAGGGCGACGAAGAAGGGCAAGATTCACTACCTGAACTATTCTCGGAAGAACGGGTTTACGGACGGGTCGTTCATTTTGCCGAATGGTTCACGGTGTGACTTTCTCAATTACACGCAGAGTGAAAACACGATTGAAGGGCGTGAAGCGGACTTGATTTGGTGTGACGAGTTGGTTCCTCAGAGCTGGGTGGACACGTTGAGGTACCGTTTGGTTACGCGAAGAGGCAAGTTTTTGGTGACTCAGACTCCATTGGAAGGAGTGGCGTCGATATACAAGGAATTTGTAGCTGGCGCGGCTGTATTGGAGTGGGCACCAGGGCAGTTGTTGGAAGGCAAGTCAGCGGTGGTTGGGTGGCCGACTGGAAAAGCTCCGAGGGTTATGGAGCGCAAGGAATTGGGCAGGAAGACGGTGTTCTTCTTTAGTGAAGACAATCCATACAATCCTTGGGACGAGATGAAGTCGAAGCTTGTGGGTGCTCCGATGGGGCAGGTTTTGACTCGGGCGTATGGCTGGGCGACGGACAATGTGGGAAAGGCGTTTGCGAGATTTCGGCCTGAGACTCACTGTGTGGACGTGAGCAAGATGGCTGATGGTGGAACACTGTACATGGTGTGTGACCCGGCTGGTGCGCGTAACTGGTATTGTTTGTGGATGGTGGTGTACGAGGATGGGAAGAAGGTTGTGGTCAGGGAATTTCCTGATTTTGCGGGGTATGGAGAGTGGGCTTTGCCGAGTGAAAAAGCGGATGGCAAACCGGGTCCAGCGCAGACATTGAGTGCAGGGCGTTCTATTTCTGAGTATCGGGAGCTGTTCCGACAGATTGAGACTGAGATTGGGCGTGGTGAACCGATCATGCGGCTGATTGATCCCCGGGCAGGTGGAAGTCCTACGATTAGTGCAGAGGGCGGGACGACGTTGATTGATCTGTTGGCTATTTCAACGGATGAAGATGAAGGAATGGCGTTTGTGCCTGCGCCTGGAGTTCCAGTAGACCAGAGGACAGCGACGATTAATTCAGAATTAAGCTATGACTCAACGAAGCCTGTGAGCATGTTGAACGAGCCTAAGCTGTATATTTCTAAGGACTGCCACAACCTAATTTATTGCCTTTCTGAGCATACCGGAAAGGATGGCCAAAAGGGTGCGACAAAGGATGCCATTGATTGTCTTGGCATGTTGTTGGCGTCCAAGCTGGAGCATATCGGAGCTGGTGGCTTTGATACCATTGGCGGCGGTACTTATTAAGAAGGATCAACATGGAAGAGATGCCTGACATGCAGAATTTCAAGAGCGTTGCGTCGTTTCAGCGGCGTGATCTTGACCATGCGAACGATGCGATGTCGCGTGTTGGACCGGACCCTGAGATTGGCGCGTTGATTGAGGAATTGCGACGTGCAGCGACTGATTACGGAATTGGATCACGGGTCCAGCGTGTTGAGAATACGAGGTACTGCCGGTGGACTGGCCAGAGTGAGGACGGAAAGAAGTGGAATGAGAACGGGCCGAACAAGCCTGCGTTCCCTTGGGATGGAGCCAGTGACACTCGGATCCCGTTGGCGGACGAAGTGATCAACAACATGGTGGACCTGTCCACGACGGCGTTCTGGCGGTCCATGATTCACGTTGCTCCAGTAAACGTGGGGACGATGGACAATGCAGTCACGATGCACAGCCTGATGGACTTCGTGATGTCGCAGAAGATGTACTATGGTCTGACGCGTGAGGTGGAGCTGATTTCCCAGTATCTCTGGACGTATGGCTGGGCCGGATGCCATGTGACTTGGCAGCAGGAGATTTCCCAGAAGGAGCAGCATGTCTCAATGAACCAGATCATCCAGATGGCCCAGCAGAGTCAGCCTGGAAGCATTTTGGCGGACCTGCCAAACCTGATTCAGAACCCGGAAGCAGACGATCAGGTTGCGGAGTTGTTGATTGGAGCGTTTCCGCACTTGAAGAAGCGACGTGCGATGAGGGCTGTGAAGGATTTGCGGCGCGAAGGGGAATGTGAGTTTCCGGTGCCGTATGTGAGCAAGAATACGCCCCAGATTGCTGCGTTGTGTCCTTGGGACGAGCTGGCGTTTCCGCCTGAAACAACGGATGTGCAGAGTGCGCGAGTAGTTTTCCGGCGTGTATACATGACCGAGATTGAGGTCCGCCAAAAGGTTGCAACGGAAGAGTGGGAAGAGGAGTGGGCGCAGGAAGCCATCAATGCGATGGGCCGGTTTTCCAACTACTCGGACTACACGTACACGATTGGCTTGACCAATAATGCACTGATCAATCGTCAGCATTTGATTGAAATTTGCTACGCATACCAGAAGGCCATTGATGAGGATGGTGTTCCGGGTGTGTATTGCACGGTGTTTTGTCCTCAGGTTGGCGACAAGTGGGGCAAGTTTGAGCTGTTGGAATACAATCACGGGCAATACCCGTTTGTAGTTTGGCGGGCTGAGATGATTCACCGGAAGATTACGGAAAGCCGTGGTGTTCCTGACATTTGCTCGACTTGGCAGAACGAGGTCAAGGCGCAGCGGGATTCGATTCAGGACTACACGTCGATTTCCACTCTGCCACCGTTGCAGGTTCCGAAGACTCGCGGTGGAAACTTGAAGTTGGGTCCGGCTGTTCAGATTCCTGTGCTGCGACCCGGCGAGATTAGCTGGATGCAGCCTCCTGCTCGCGATCCGAATGTGGCATTTACGCTGATTAAGGAGATCGAAGCCCAGACGGACAGGTACTTTGGAAGGCCGACTGAAAAGGTTCCTCCTGCGCTTACACAGGCCCGCCAGCAGCGCAACGTAAACAACTGGCTTCATGGCTGGACTGAGGCGTTCCGTCAGGTCATGTCGATCACTTTGCAGTACATGGGACCGGAAGAGATTACCCGGATCACCCGTGGACAGCTTAGCATTGTGGGGGATGACACTGAGTTTGACGTGACGCTCAGGTTTGACGTGCGCGAGCTGAGTACGGATCTGGTGACTGAGAAGTTGAAGAGCATTGCACAGTTGGTGTTGCCGCTGGATTCGGCTGGTGTTGTGGATCATGCGAAGTTGGTGGCAATGCTCATGCGGGCAATTGATCCGACGCTTGCCCAGGAGCTTGTGATGCCTTCTGGCCCTGCAAGTCAGAAAATGTTTGATGAGACAAACAATGACATGGCCCTGATTGCATTGGGTAATCCGCCCAAGTTGCGCGAGAACGACCCGGCTGCGGCCACTCGGTTGCAGTTCACTCAGCAGATTTTGCAGAGCAATCCGAAGTACATTCAGCAGGCGCAGCAGGACCAGACGTTTCAGCAGAACATGCAGAAATACGTCCAAAACCTGCAATTCAGCGTCCAGCAACAACAGAATGCAGTGACTGGAAGACTCGGTGTTGACCCCAACAAGTGATGAAACTTAACGAAGAAAAGCTGAAGGAAGCGTTTACGTCAGCAAGTGGGATGGAGCCTGTATACAAGGCTTTCATGCAGGTTGCTCTTCATCATTTGGAGATCAACAAGCAGGCTGCTTTTTCTCCAAATTTGAGTGCTGAAGACCGTGCTTATAACTGCGGACGATGCGCTTCTTTGGAAGACCTTTTGTTTGCCATAGAATCCTATGATGCAAAAAATGATTTGACAGAAGCGGGCGAGGAACCCACCTCAGATCAAAGTCTTTCTTAGTTTGGACTTCAAACTATGGCTTATATACCCGTCTTGCTGGGTTAAAACTGCATGGCTACATCTATTAGTACCGGGGAAGCGTCACCCTCTCAAAACACGGAACCGACCATCAATTCTGTCAATTTTGGTGAGGCAGAGTTGTCTGATGCAATCTCAAAAATGCTTCAGAAGTCACAGGAAACCGAAAAGCAGTCCGATACAACTGAGGAAGCCGCTGTTGCGGAAGCTCCTGAAAGTGTCGAATCGGATCAGACCGATCAACAAGCTGAATCTCAGGACGAGTCTTCTGAGGATGTTCCTTCACAGGATGAAGAAGCAGAAACGCAAAAGCAGGACGATGCTGACGAAGAGCCTAAAGGCGTTCAAAAGCGAATCGACAAGTTGACCCGTGCTCGGAAAGAGGCGTCTGAACGTGCTGAAACGCTTGAACGTGAACTCAACGAAGCAAAGGCCAAGCTGGAGGAGTTGTCGAAACAGCCCAAGCAGGTTGTACAGGCTGACCCGGCAAATCCGTTTAGTGACGTGTGGGAAGAATCGAAACTGACCGAGGAGTGGCAGAAGGCCAGGGAACTCAAGCGTTGGTGCGAGGACAACCAAGACGGCACTGAACTCAATGGACAGGAGTATTCACGGGACGACATCAAGTCTATTCGCCGCAAGGTTGAAGATGCACTGGAAGTCCAAATCCCGCGACGTGCTCAGTTCTTGAACCAGTACAAACAGCTCAAGCCGATTGCAGAACAGATCTACCCTTGGTGGAAAGATCGTGCTGCTGTCGAATATACGCAGGCGCAGGAGGTTTTGAGGTCCATGCCTCAGATTGCCAACATGCCTGAGTACCAAGTGCTGATTGGTGACTTCGTTGAAGGGCGCAAGCTGCGGTTGGCCAAGGATGCTGAATCCAAAAAGGCAAGGACTTCCAAGCCATTGCCGAAACTTGCCCAAAAGCAGCCCGGAGTAACAACCACCTCGCCACGACGGGTTGAAAAGTCAGAGCAAGACACTGCTGTTGCGAAATCTCGTTTCTTAAAAACTGGTGGACAATCCGAACTAGCCGAACTCCTGAAGCGTAGTCTTCGATAAACTGAAATACTAATATGCCACTGCTCCAGCCCTCCCAGGTGGGTATCCGTGAGGAACTTGCCGACTACATCGCAATCGTTGACCAGAAGTCTACCCCGTTTGTGTCCATGGCCCCCAAGGGCAAGGATCTCGGGAACATGACGTTCTCTTGGCAGGTTGATAACTACGCCGCGCCCCAGCTCACTGGCGTTGTTGACGGCACCGACGTGACTGTCGCCTCGGCTTCCAACCCGGTTGCCAATCGTGCGCGGTTCTCTAACTACGCTCAGGCGTTCCGCCGTACCCTCCGCATCGGCTTCATCGCTCAGACTCAGAATGTCGCTGGCGTCACTGATGAAGTTGCCAACGGTATCAGCAAGAACCTGATCCAGCTCAAGCGTGACATGGAAGCCACCTTCCTTTGCACGAACCAGGCTGCTGTGGTTGACAACGGTACCAACGCTTACCTGACGGGTTCGCTTGGCAACTGGCTAACGACCACTGGCTCGTCTGTTGGTCAGCCTACCAGCACGTTTGCTCCTGCCTCCGGTGCTGTTGATACCACTGCCACTGCGTCTCTGACTGAGACCACTGTGCAGGCCGTGTTGACTGCCATCTATGGAGCGACTGGCGTGTTCCGCGATTACGACGTGATTTGCGGCACGACCCTTAAGCGTGCGTTCTCCAACCTGAGTGCGTCCGCTACAACCACCACCGCCAACACTAACACTGTTGCAGCGACCTCTGTTCGCACGTTCAACAAAGAACTGGCGTCCGATACCTACAAGTCTTCCATCGACATTTTCGAGGGTGACTTTGGCCGCCTTGTTCTCCACCCAGATGTGTTCATTGGTGGCAACAACGCCGGTGCTCTTTCGGCTCAGGCTTACAAGGGTTACGTCATTCCCATGGATATGGCTGAAATCCGCTATTCCAAGCTTCCTGAGGTCAAGGAACTGCCTGACGCTGGTGGCGGCCCTGCTCGCCTTGTTCAGGCTATTGCTGGTCTGGTTGTGAAGAACCCTAACGGCTTTGGCATGTTCAACGCCACGTCGTAATTTTGTACTTGCAAGGGCGGGTTTGGCTTACAGGCTGAACCCGCCTTTTTGATATGTCTCAACACAGCCAAATCATTGCCAGCATTGCTGAAGCTATTCCTTCGCATTTGAAGAAGGCGGTTCTCGATGAACTGAAGAACGGTTATCGGATGGAACTGGTGAATGCTGATGTGAATCGCATAAAGATTGCACAGGACACACACAGCCGGGAGCACAAGTCGATTGATGGAATTGGCCGGTTGCGAATGCGTGTTGATCCGACGCTCTATCATCACTGGGGAGCGAAGTACGGATATGGCTGTTGGAAGGACAATGGTTTTCTGAAAGAAGTGGAGCGAGACAACCCCGAAGTTCGCGTGAAATGCGGAGGAACTCGCTTGCAAATTGGGTATTCCAGCCCCACAAAGTTCAGCAAGAATTACGGAGCAATTTGACCTATGAATATCGGAGCTGTACGCGGTTCTAGCGGTGAATACGGTGGAATTGCCAATACCAGCACGGCTGCCGTAACTGGCGCGTTCCAAGGTGTATTGTGCGTGACTGACTGCGTGTTTAGCGCGGTTACCAGCAACATAACCAGCTTTAGCACTTCTGCGACTTACAAGGTTGGGACGTATATCCCCGGCGCGTTTGCAAGCGTTGCAGCGTCCAGCGGAACGTTCATTGCGTACTACCGCCGCTCTTCTCAGGTCTAAGTTTTATGGGACCGCTTGCTGTAACGTACAAGCTGGCGTTTGGTTTGAACCGTGCTGTCGTTTCTGGCGCGGCAGCGTTTTTGTATCTTTTGTGGGGAAGCACTGCCGCAGATTTCCTTGTGATTTCGACTGCCGACATTGGAACTGGTTCTGGAAGGATCAAACTCTCTTAAGCTATGGCTGATTCAACGATTAATGGTCTGACGGCGTTGGCAGCCGCATCGGTTGTTCCAGGCACTGATGTCGCTCCTGTTTGGCAGGGATCCGCTTCCACGACCAAGAAGGTGACGATTGCTGACTTGGTGACTGCTGGAAACACGTTTGGAACGATCACAGCATCCAGTCCAGCGACGATTAGCCAGACGTGGAACAATGTTGCTGTCACGTTCACTGGAAAGCTGGTTAGTATCACGGACACGGCAAGCAACGCTGCGTCGCTTTTTCAAGACTGGCAGGTTGGCGGATCAAGCAAGCTGTCCATCGTCAAGACAGGCAAGATCCTTGGAAACGGAGCCAACCCTTATCTGTTTCTAGACAATTCCGTTGGATCTCAGTTTGGATATGGAACTGGAATCCTCAACAACGGAGGAACCAGTCTTACATGGGCTGTCGGAGGAACTGAAGTTGCCCGAGTTGATAATGCAGGGCTTTTTTCTGTCGCTAGTGGCGGCGGTTATCAGTGGTCATCGACAACTGCGTCCAGCGGAACCAAGGATTTGATTTTGCTGCGTGATGCGGCGGCTACTCTCGCCCAGCGCAACGGCACCACTGCTCAATCCTTTCGCGTTTACAACACCTACACGGACGCAAGCAATTTCGAGCGCGGAACGATGGATTGGGCTACAACCGCCAACACTTTGACGATTGGAAGCGCAAAGGCTGGAACTGGTACTGCCCGTTCGGTTAACTTAATTGCAGGCGGCGTTGTTGCAATGACTATCGGTACTGCTGCTGATGTTCAGATTCCAAAAACAGTCACTGCCGCAGGCACCACCGGAGCGCAGACCATCAACAAACAGTCTGGAACTGTGAACTTCGCTGCCGCTGCTACTTCTCTGGTTGTTACCAATTCGTTTGTCACCACTAGCAGCATCATTGTTGCCACGGTTGGAACCAACGATACCACCATGAAAATTGTTAACGCAGTGGCTGCCGCTGGCTCGTTTACGTTGAATGCAAATGCTGCGGCTACGGCGGAAACTCGCGTGAACTTTGTTGTGTTGAACTGATTTTGATTTATGGACATCTCGCTAACTCTTACTGACGCCCAGCAGAAGGGCTTGGAATACGTCACCAATCTGTCCAACAAGGGCAAGGATGACGCTGACAAGATTACGCCAGAACAGTACGCCACCAGTGCGCTTGTTGCTACGCTCAATTCGTATGCTTCCCAGCGTTCTGCCGTTCGTATTCAGTACGGATTGGGTCTATACACTAACGCCGATCCTGCGCTCAAGGAAGCTATTGACGCCGAACTTGGTTTTGATCCGAACTATCCTACTGGAAACGAATAAACATGGAACAATACACCTGGACGCTCACCAAAGAGCAGGCTGGAAATCTCGTTGCAATCATTGATCTCGCGGTCAAGGCAGGCGGTTTGAATGTCGCTGAAAAAGCACTTCCGCTTGTCACTGATCTAACCAAACAGATCAACGAGCAGTCCAAGAAATCCGAGTAACCATGAACAGCCAGAGCGATATGAACCCACAACACAATCATGCTGAAGCTGCGGCCGGTGCTCTATTCTCGCTGTCTGGTGCTGTGGTTTCCATGATCCCACAAATCGAGGAGTGGATTCGTCTCGCTTCTCTTTTCGTTGGTCTGATCATCGGGCTTGTCACGCTCTATCGGATGTTCCGCAAACAATAAATTTATGAAAAACTACAAGACTACCATTGCTGGAATCGGAGCCATCCTTGTCGCTATTGGTGCCGCTCTCAAGGCCCAGTTTGACGGCGATCCGACGACCAACATTGACATTGGCGCAACCATTGCCGCGATCACTGTCGGTATTGGTTTGATTGCCGCCAAGGACGCCAGCACACCCGAATCCAAGTGACATGGATCGGTCCACTCGTCAAAGCGATCCTTGAATGGCTGACTGGGCTGGCCAGACAAGACATTACTTCCATTGATGCGAAACGAGATCCCGAGCTTGCTGATCAGCTTCGCGCTCGCTTGCCTGATGACGGGATGCGGGACGACAAGGGTGGTTTACGTACC
>Ga0209084_1001175_pt1 | contig 22713 bp, 32 predicted proteins | sample C_130820_MF_Meta_FD_187309 | JGI IMG/M metagenome (GOLD analysis project Ga0209084, IMG submission 187309) | Freshwater microbial communities from Lake Croche, Canada to study carbon cycling - C_130820_MF_MetaG (SPAdes) (version 2) | ecosystem: Environmental > Aquatic > Freshwater > Lake...
CATCAAATCGGTTGTATTACAACTACGGAGCAATTACCAATTGTGTAAATTCTTTCGCGCAATATGTTGTTGGTTCTTCTTTTACCCCGGTCTTTCAAGGCGAAGACAAGGAATGGGGCGCAAAGGCAGAAGCATGGTTGCATGACTGGGTAAATGTCGCCTATACGGATGGCTCAACGTGGGCTCAAGGTTTGATACGTGAAGTCATCATGTTGACTCGTGACGGAGACTGCGGAACTATATTTACAGAGTCCAAGAATGGATTTCCAATGTTCCAGCAAGTTGCTTGGCATCAAATTACTTCACGCGATGGTTCACAAGAAGTTTTGACTGGAAAATATCGTGGATTGCACCAGTGGAATGGCGTTATTAAGAACGCAGAAGGACGCCCAGTAGCCTACCGTTTGATTGGCCCCACTAAGGAGCAAGACCGCGATATTTCGGCCCAGAATATGCAATTGACTATGGAGTCGGTTGCACCAGATCAAAGCCGTGGCTTTCCGGCTTTTACCGCTGCTATTCGCGATCTTCGCACCACACTAAACATTGGTAACAATATCCGGCAAGCTGCCGAGTTAGCTTCCACGCTGGGGTTGATTGTGCACAACGAGATGGGTGTGGCAGATCCTATTGATCCAGCCTACGCATTGAACGATATGCCAGCGGTTGGGCAATCTGGGCTTTTGGTTGAAGAAAGAATGGGCGGTTCCATTCAATACTTTAGGGCCGGAGCCGGAGAGAAGTTGGAACAACTTGAAAACAAGATTCCAACTGAAGCTACAGATCGTTTGGTAGAAAGGCTTTTGCGCAATGCCATGCTTGCTGGAGGGTTCCCCCCAGAGTTCTTCTGGAAGCCCGGTCTTGGAGGTGCAGACACCCGCATGGTTATCGAGCAAGTAAACCGCAAGATTCAAAGAACACAGCATTTGCTTCGTGTCTCTTCTCGTCGCCGCATTGGATACGTTGTGAGTAAAGCCATTAAGCTCGGTATTCTGCCTCCTTACAAGGGCAAGGACGAGGGTGGATTCTTAAAATGGACGTTTACTCGGCCTGCAATTTTAACTGCCGATCAAGGCTACGCTAACGCTTCTGCTCTGGATGCTTATCGCGCAGGATTACGCACCATGACCGATATTGTGGGAGAAGGCGGTTCCACGTTGGAACAACATTTGGATTTGCGCGAGAAAGAAGCATTGGCAATTCGCGAACGCATGGAACGCAGTGGGCTTCCGCTGGATTCCTTTATAACTTTAACTCCTAACGGAAACCCACAGGAAAAGACCTCTAAACCTTCCATCGACTAATGAAACTGGCTCGCATTCTTTCAAAGATTAATCTTCGTCCTTGGGCACTGGAAGAAGGGGGACAAATTGCAGTTGCTCAATTGCTTCGCAATAAGCTAGCACGAGCAGAATACGACCAGATGCCGGACAACCCGGAAGTTGCTCCTTTTGTTAATGTCAGAAAACCAATGGAAATGTCGGTCAACGGCATTGCGCACATTAGCATTTGCGGAGTCATGGCAAAAGGCATCAGTAAGCTGGAGGCTATTTGCGGAGGGTACGATTACGAATGGCTTGAAGAAGACCTTGAAATGGCAGATGCCGCTGGATGCAAGGGAGTTTGGATTGAGTTCGATACACCGGGCGGTGCGTGCGAGGGATTGGCAGAATGTGCTGACAAGATTGCTGCAATGGCCCGCAGAATGCCAGTAGTTGCTTGGACTGATCAAACAATTGCCAGTGCCGGTTATTTCCTAGCTTCTTCTTGTTCAAAAATATATGCGTCGCAATCTGCAATGGTTGGTAGTATTGGCGTTATCATTGGCTGGATTGATTGCTCTGCGGAGTGGACGGCTAGAGGACTAAAATGGGATCCCATTGTTTCTGGATCATTAAAGGGCGCAGGTTCCGGCCCATCATTAACTTCAGAACAACGGGCTAGTCTTCAAAGGCTTGTGGATGATTCCTACGCTATGTTTAAGGGCAACATTCTTAAATATCGCAAAGTCGGCGACGAAGCCATGCAAGGTGAACTTTATTTAGCATCACGCGCAAAAGCATATAATCTCATTGATGATTGCACATTGACAGAAAATGAAGCGTATGCGAAATTGCTTGCATTAGTTGATTAAATAGATTAAACAGTTTTTATGGATTCTCCGCAAACCTTAGCTGACGCTTTGTCCGCTTTAAATGCAGCAAAATCAGATGTTGTTGCTTTTAACCAGTTAACAGCCGAACACAACGCAATTCTTGAAGCGTTCACAAAGCTAAAACAAGACAATGCTGCACTTCAGTTGGCGTATGAAACCTTATCCGCAGAGAAAGCTATTTTGAGCGTAGAAATGGAAGCCGCAAAAACGGCAGAAGTTAATGCTAATGCAAAAGCCGTAGAAATTGTCGCAAGTATTGGAGTTGAACCCGTTGCACTTGTGCCGGAAGAAGCTTCTGTGACACGCAAATCCCTAGCAGAACGCCTAGAGGGAATAACCGACAGTCGCGAACGTGGGCGTATTCGCACCGAGTTTCTTAATCAGATCAACAACCTTTAATTTTTAGATAATATATGTCCAACCAGTTAGGAACATTAAATAGTGCGCTTATCCTTCAGGAAGCGTTGTCACTCGTGTACACCATTCGTCCAGAATTGCGTAGCATTACGCTGGACTTGGATCCAATGGGAGCGTTGCAGAATCAAACGGTTATTACTCGTTTGAAAAGCATTCCTACCGTTGTTAACGCTACGGATTCTATCCCTGACGTTACAACCACGGACGTTCCTGTGACGCTTTCTTACGACAAGAAAGTTGGAGCTACGTTTACCGCTGCGCAACTTAATTCCACGAATCGTAATTTGATTCGTGAACAGGCTGAACCTATTGCTCGTGCAATGGCAAACTACATGGTGGACGCAGTTGCTGCTTTGTGGACAACCGCAAACTTCACAAACGAAACTGTACAGGCAACGCCTGACTACACCACGATGGTTGACCTTCGCAAAGCGTTGGTTTCTCGCGGTATCCACGGCGAGCGTTATGCCGCAGTTTCCTCGGATGTGTATGCGCTCTTGTTGGAAGATCCCCGCATGAACCGCTTCTACAAGTCGTTCTTGGCTCCAGGCACCGACCCAATTGAACAAGGCGAGTTGATTCAGACGGCTGGATTTGCACGTATCTTTGAATACCCTGCAATTCCTACGGCAAACAACATGATCGGCTTTGCCGGAACAAAGGAATCCGTCATTCTTGCTTCCCGCCCTCCGCTCGATCCTCGTGAAGCATTTGGCGCAGGTGGCGTACCTTTCCCCGGTAACTTTGAGATCATTACCGACGAAGTGACTGGAATGTCTGCCGCTGCCGTTGAGTACATTGATCCTTCTACACTGGCTTGCACGGTGTACCTCAAGTGGATCTTTGGTGTTGCCAAGGGTAACACTGCTGCTGGTCAGCGTTTGGTTTCCTCCGCTAACTAAGCAAAGATGCAAAGCTTGCACCTAATATTAAGTCATACCGTTTCTGGAGAGGTCAGGGTTGAGTATATCGGCCCTGACCGCTCCGCAGCGGCACAAGTTTACAGTTCAAATATTGAAGGAGCAGTGCTAGTGGAATACTTTCCGTTTTTGCAAGTTAGCCAAAGACGCAAAATAGCTGTTCCTTTTGTTGCCAAGAAATCCAAAGACAAATGAGTCCATTTTTCTTACAAAATTTAGCCGCTTTTAATCAAACGGTAGATTTTGTAGGTACGCCATTTCAATACAATGGAATGACATATGGTGGAGTTGTTAACTTTTTGAATACCTCTGAGGTCATTGATTTTGGTGGCTTTCAAAGTCATCTGGCAGCTACTATAGCGATTGCTTGCGATGCGATGCCTGTTCCTCCAAATAAGGGAGAAAAGATCACAATCAATGGCATAGAACGCCGGGTTATTAACGTCACAAATAACAATCAAATCTCGTGGCACATTGGCCTTGAGGATGTAAGCAGATGATTGACGGCATTTTTACAGAAGCAGTTGCTGCGCAGCTTAGAACACGGTTTCCTGACGTTTACGTTGGATTACCGCAGGATGATGGTCGGATTACAATGCCCGCCATTGTTTTGGAGCTTCGTTCTGACACGGTTATTTCATCTCCACTGCAACGAGGACATTTGACCACATTGGTTTGTTCTCAAGCAGACGACACAACGCCGGATCAACATTATCAACTTTGCTACGATGTCTCTACCTTTATGAAGACATTGACTATCTCCAGCCAAGTGGTACAGTTGCATGGAATCAAGCCATTCAATAGTGACCAAGCTCACGCAGAAAGGCATTGGCAAACACCAATGCAATACATTGTAGGATTTTCACCCATTTAATCATATGCCAGTTACATTTGGAGCTATAACTTACGGACGCACTTCCCCGGCTGGATACTTGCAAGAATCGTCAGAAGAAACAACGATTGAAACCGCAAACATTCGCGACGAAGATGGCAAAACGGTTGTGTACCATCAAAAGCCAAGGTCTTATACAACCACAACTTTAAAAACAAAAGGCGAACTTGGTTATATGACTGTTGCAACTGCTGGTAGCGATTTTGTTGGAGCAACCATTACGTCATCCAAAGTTTCAGAAACTAACGATGATTTTGCAACTTCAGAAGTTACTTACACTTTACACGAATAATTTATGGCAACATTTGGCGTAAGCTTAATTTCCAATGGTGGTGGAACCGTTGAATCTGTTTCAATTGAAGAAAAAAGCACTTTTAAGCAATTGATTACAAGCGAAGGCTACGCAGGTGGCACGCATATTTATGACATTCAATATGATATTTCGGCTTCTGGAAAAGGAGAAAATCCTTATGAAGTTGGGACAACTGCCAACCCACCGGGAGTTGCTGGAATATTCCTTGTAACATCGTCTACTAACAATAGTAAAAACGATGATTTCATTGGATGGTCAATGTCAGGAACTGCATTCCGATACGCAATAGAAGATTAAGTAAAAAATATGAAAGTAGGAACAATTATTAGGTTTGTTAAAGACAACGAAGATCCAGTTAAATCGCCAAATACCGACATGGTAATGGCGTGGCGCACAATTGGTGGCAAGTTTCACGAACCTTGCAACATTGAGCGGGTAGAAGAAAACGGAAAGCAATATTGCACTTGGTTCATTGACGACACTGAACCCGTGGATGTTGCCGGAGAAAAGATGCACTGGAAAGACTTTGAGAAAAAGTGGAAATCAGTCGAATGGTGCACTGAAGCCGGATTCCATCCCATTGCAGTAATGAGGGCATTTAGGGATAATGCTCGTGATGGCAAGCGGCAAGCCAAAGACATTGCAGTTGGGTTGCGCGTCAGAAAGGGTAATCAGCAAATTGTAGTGTATGCCGATTCTCCAGAATGGCTGAAAAAAGAGTTAGCAAGATTTGTCTAATATGAGTGCATTTCAATTATCTAACGAAACGGTGGCAGGTTTTGAACTAAGACCGTGGACATTAACTACTCAAACAGCAATTGAATTTCTTTCTGACAAACAATTGACGGATGTAGAACAAGCAATTGCAATGGTGTATATTCAAGGCGAAACACCCAAAAGCATTCGACAGTCTATTCAAGACGAAACGCTTTTAGATAAAATTAAAGATTTTATTGACCATTTTCCGCTATATAATGTTTTGGCCATTTCGGGGTGGTGTAAACGGCAGATGGATTTGATTAACGTCAATCGAGTTGAAGTTTTGCCAAGAAGTGAACCAGATCCAAAAACACCCCCAAACTTGTAGGGCCAGGATGGGAAGAAAGTTTAGTTTTCATTCTGGCCAAAAATTACCATTTTTCAGAACAATTTATATTTGATGAACTCCCTTTTGCTCGGGCATTAAAATATTATCACGCCGCAATCTGGGCAGAAGGCGCGTGGACAATTAAACCTGCTCCCAAAGAAAAGATTGCTGAAGTTGAAAGCTTGCTTCAAAATCTAACTCAAAAATATCATGCCGAAAGTTCTGACGACATTGAGTTTTGATGAAGCATTAAAGCAATTTGATGCGGCTTTAAAAAAACAATTGGCAACCACAAAGAAAATGCCCATAGAAGTGGTTCGCACGGCATTTAGAGGGGTTATGCGTCGAGTCTTTACGTTTACACCGCCCATGTCTAATAAGGCACCTAGCTTTATGCAGGGACGCAAAGCCGGACAGATTCAGATTCAGAAAGACATGAGAAAGATGTTCCGTCCAATTCCCAAAAAGTATCGGGATTGGACAAGCACAAAAAAAGGACGGCAGGGATTGATTAACTTTTTTGGCCCAGACGCAACTCCCGGAAAGCTCAATGCTGGGATTGATTATTTTGTTAAGCTGCACAAAACCAATAGAGGGCTCAATAAGCGCATTGTTGGAAAGCCTCGTGTGCCTATTTGGGAATCAACGTACAAGAATGTATTCACCGAGCTTGTAAAATGGCAAGGATGGGTTCCTAGTGGCTGGATAAAGGGAGCACAAGAGGCAGGCGTAAATCCTCCGGCATGGGTTAGTGGCAAAGCTGGCCCCGGTTCGATGGTTAAGACGTTGACTGATGCCAAAGCAATTTTTAAGGTGATAAACGACACCAAGCACGAAGATTACAATCGAATTCAATTCAATATAAACTATGCTATTATTCAACAAGCAAATGCCATGAATCGAGCATTTGCCGATTATCTAAAGAAGATGAAACTAGGGTAGCATTATGGCACTTTTTGTAGAAATCGGCGCAAAGATTGACGGATTGTTGACTGGCTTAAATCAAGCCAGAAACGCAATGGGTGGCTTTGCAAAAGCAACAAGCGACATTTCCAAGGGGTTAATGACTGGAAATTTAGGCGCGGCATTTGACACGCTTGCTGCTGCGGCAGCGTCTGGCACAATACCAGTGCTAGGACTGGCAGCAGCAGTTAGTACTGTAGTTGGTGCCTTTTCGGGGTTTAAAGTAATGCAGTACGCCAAGGAAATGGAAGCCATTGCAGAGGCTAGTGGCTTTACCATGACACAAGTACTAGGACTGCAACGTGCATTTGAAAAGCAAGGGCTCGAAATGACGCACCTTGCGCCCATGATGGCAAAAGCTCGCATGGAGATTGAAAACTTAAAAGATCCATCATCTCGGGCTAGCAATGCATTAAGGGCACTAGGACTTGGATCTAAAGACTTTGTTGGTAAAACCAATGCAGAGATGCTGCAAACATTGGCATCCGCAGGAGATCGAGCGAAAGACGCAGGAAAATATCTTGCTGCCATGACTCAATTGTTTGGTCTTGAAAAGGGCGGCAAAATGTCAGCAGTAGTTACCACTCAAAACCTTGAATTGTCTAAACAACAAGCAAATCCCGCTGCCGCAGATTTAGAAAAAGCCGGGGGAACATTTAAAGAAATATCAGCTACATTATCTTTAATAAAAGATTCATTTTTAGCAATTGGACAGGAATTTTTTGCACAAACTGCGCCTTTGTGGCTTGGGTTAGCTAAATTAATAGCTTATGCCGTACAAGATTTATATTTAGCTGGAAAAGCTGTAGGAGAATTTATTTTAAATTTAGAAGTAATTTTAGACATTGTATTTAACACAATTTTTAATTTGTTTGTTGCAGGATCAAATTTATTAGCAAAATCGGTTGGCAATACATTTTTAGATTTTGTAACAGCAATTACTTTTGGGTTAGTTAGGTTTCAAACTGAAGCGCAAAAAAAAGAAAGAGGAGATAAAGATAAAGGAAAACCCGACATATCGTTGCCAGCTTTTGAAACAGGTTGGGAAAAAGATGTGCTTGAAAAAACTATTGGTGCTTTTAAACCTAAAGATCAAAACGATCAAGGCATGATAGGCGGTGTGCTTCCTATTCCCAGATCCTTATTTGAAGAAACTAAAGCAGCATTATTTGGCCCCAAACAAGACGAAAATCTTCCTAAAATCCCACCGATGGCGGCAATAAAGCCTCTTTCTTCAATTGTAAGCGATTTAACCAAGTCCGGCGGCGGGGGCTTATCTTTTGGTGCTGATGTCACGCTGGATGTGCAACGTCAACAGTTGGTGCAACAAACACGTACATCTTCGTTGTTGGAGCAATTAGTGGCACAAGGCAGAACTAGAACTGTGCCCACTATACCGGGACTTGTTCCAGATTTAATGTCTCAATAATATGCCAGAAGTCATCAGCAAAATCGAACGGATACAAGATCCGCAAAAGATCATCACGCACGTTGTTACTCGACAAAGCACCGAGCGGATGGAACCTGCGGCTCCAGATAATCCCAGATCTTACCGGCAAGAACACTTTCAAGGCATCTTTACACTTACAGAAGAATACCTCGACGCATCGCAGCAAGCTTGGCAAGCACAGGTTGATGGCACAGTAAACAGTGAGCCTTTGGAAACTCATATCATGTTCAAAAACGTGCCGGCAGACATAAAAACAAATTGGCTTAAATGGAAAACAGGTCAAGGCACAACTCCAGTAAACTGGGATCCCAACAAAACTGGAAATGAAATCTTTAGCGTGTTTTACGAGATGTATAGCTCTGGATTTGTAGTATACAATGCACCAAGAATTGTGCTTAGAGCAACTGGCGTTGAAAATGGGCCACCAGATCAATATGGCATGGGATTGATAAATGAAGATTACAATAATAAAATCCCAGATATTGGAGGAAGGGTGCCTGACAATGTTTCGTTTTTGCTTACAGCAGCACGGGGGAGTCAAGAAGGAGAACTCTGGAGAAACACTTATGAATGGCTAGCCAGTGCAATAAACGGGCAAGGATGGGATACTGACATTTACCAACAATAATATGCCACCTATTATTACTAGAGTTGAAGAAGCTGTAGATGTACAAAAGGTTCTTACTACTACTACCACATATCAGGCTGTAACTGAAATTACACCTAACACTAATGTAAAATCATATCGTCTTGAACAAAACGATACTGTTTGGACTTATGTCGAAGAAGAAGTAAGCAAAGATCAACAAGTTTATCAAGGCGGCGTAGATGGTTCGGTTTCAAATGATCCTCTTGAAACGCATAATCTTTTTAAAGACGTTGCTCAAAAAGTAAAATCAAATTGGCTTAAATGGAAAGCTGGACAAGCTACTGATCCTGTAAATTGGAATCCTTCAACTGAAACTGATGCACAATTTGTTCTTTTTTACGCTAAATACATTAAAGGATTTGAAACATTTTATTCTTCAAGAATTGTCCTTAGAACTACAGCATTAGAAGATAAACCACCAAGCCAAGCTAATCTGGGTAAAATAGAAAATAGAGGAGTAGAAGCATTGGGCATTACGCCTCCAGCCGGAGTTAATTTTATATTATCAGCAGCTCGTGGAAACCAAGAAGGTGCACTTTGGCGCAATAGTTACGAATGGCTAGGTAGTGCAGCAAATGGCCAAGGCTGGAACCCATTGGTTTATAATCCTGAAGCCTAATTATGATTCCTCAAGAAATACAAAACGGGCGAGGATTAACGCCTGACAATTATAATTCTTTGGTCAGAACAGTAATGGCTAACCGCATTGCTCCCGGCAATGGATACACGGTATTACAATCACCCAGAGGTGTGTCTTTGGCCATAGCACAACAACGAGGAGGAAGTGGGACTGGCGGTTCAACAACGGTCTGCCCATTTCAGGTCACAATTGCTAACGAGGGGGATACCTGGAAGTTCAGCGTCGCCTGGGGCATGGTTGGCGTCCCTCCGGTATTACCGATTGGGATGCTACCAAATAATGACCCGCCGTTAACCATGACATGGAACGACGGCTGGGTTTACATGCAGGTCGAATTTGTGGCCGACGACACTGCGGCACAAGAAGTTCAGTTCAAAAATGAAACGGAAATACCTCCGGCTGATGAGACTTATGCTTACTACCCAATAGCTTACATAGATACCGATAACAGCGGAGAGACGCCTGTGCAACGCATTCAAAATCTGTGCAGTGCGCCTATTCCGAGCGTATGTGATCTTGCTCTCCCCACTTAATTATGAGTGCGCAAAACTGTCAGGCGCGGTTGTTGTTTTCCAACTTTAGTGTAAAAATTGATTACGGGTTTAGTTGTGAATATAATGCTTCACCTTATGTATTAAAAGAATCATTAACCGGAATATGGCAACAAGATTTGTTTGTCAATTTTACTAAACGAGAGTTAAGTTGTCCTAGTTTATTGTTATATAAAAAAGGAAAATTATATCAACAAAAAAAAGGATGGGCGCATAAAAAAATAGACAGCCCAATTGTAAGAAACATGAATGCTGGCTATCCATTTCCAGCATTTAATTCTGGTATTGGATATAATTATCCAGCAAGTTATTTTGCAGATCAAAAATATCCAAATCAAGAAGGATACACTCAAGAATCCGTTCCATTATTTGAAAATTTTAGGACTCGGCAAGAATTTATTCCATTATTTAATAATCAAGATTCAAGTGTTGGGCGAAATGGACCATTTTATTATAAAATCACTGATCCGGCGGATCCATTAAATGGACATCCACCAAATTGGCTTAAAAATTTAGATGATCCAGAAAAAAAATATATTTTTGCGCTTACTCCAAATAACACTGTTTTTGATACAAAAGAAGATTACACAAATTGGCTAGCAACATTTTTAGAAAATTTAAATTCGCCAGTTTATTATCCGGGCGCACCAAACGATCCCAAGCCTGATGTAACTCCAAGAAAAATTCCAACATTGTTTAAAAACAAATCAGATTGGATGAATTTTTTAAACAATGCTGGAGGAAAAGGGGTAGCTTGTGGCGGTGTAGCACAATGCGGAGTTGATTATAGATTATATAATACACAAGAGCAAGGGACTTTAGGATATTCGGGATCAATTGCTGAAACAGAAGGCGACGCTATAGAAGGCACTGCAATTTATAAAGACATACCAACTATTTTATCATTTGTTTCAGGACTTGGAAGAATTGGAAAAACAAATGATGATTTATTAACTGAAATTGACAAAAACGGAAACATTACATTTCAAACAACTGCATCTGACAGCGATGTTTATCAAAATATTTCAATTGGATTTGCAAAATTTTTTAATAAAAAACAAAAAGGATGTATTCAATTTAAAAACGCACTTAAAAAAAATTCTGATTTTATTAATTCCTATTACAATTTAACTGATATACAGTTAACTGATAGTAGAAATTTTTATGACAAATCTGAAAATTTTGAAGATGTTTTTGGGTTTGCTTACCAGTTTTGCGGAGCAGCAGGAGTTGTGCAAGAATTTAAAACGACGCTTTCTAGTGAAACTGATAACATGTTAAGATTTGAACGCAGTGGAAATTTTCAACAAGATGAAATTAAAGTAAATTTACTTATTCGTTACACACTTGAATGGACCGACCTATGAGCCTCCCACGCTGGCTTATTGACAAGCGTTTTCGTACTTGCCAAATTTGCTCTGCTAGAATAGGGTGCAAAGCTAGCAATACTTTATTTGAAGAACTGCCTTCATGCCCATTAAATGCACATCATTCGGCGACAGACGAATTACGTTGGGAAAAGGCATGGCCGCAACACGTTAACCCCGTAAGTGGTTGTTGCGATTCGACATTAAATCCTGCGCTTTAAAATGACACCCGCTCGCACAGCACAAAGTTTAACAGTTGGCGCAGACTGGTTTATTGGATTCCGCTTATTGGATGATGGTGGTGGGCCTACTCCGCTTGCTGCTTACACATTTGACGCTACATTAACTGCGGCTAATAACACTGTTTTAGCGGTTCCTGAAGTGCAGATTTGTGACCCAGAAACTGCTAGAATATTTATAAGCCACACTATTACTGGCACTTTAACCGCGCAAACTGCAACGCTTAGATTGTGGGCGACAAGAGTGGTTGACGGTTTAAGGTTGGCATTATTAGTGGGGCGTATTACTATTGCAAAATGAGTTGCTCAACTGAATGTGGCATTGTTGCCATTGAAATCCTGACTGGCATACCGGGGCTTCCCGGCGGCACGGGTACTGACGCAACCTCATTGCAGGGCGTTCCAATCGCCGACGCTGCGCCGACCAATCATCAAACTCTCACTTACAACGGCACTCAATGGGTGCCTATGACTACCACCGCAGGCACTTACTAATTACTCATGAGCAATCAAATCGTTCCAATCGTCCCGCGTATTAACGCGGCTCCCCTTTCCACCGCAGCACCAACGGCCTTGACGGGCATGACGTTGGGCGAAATTGCCATCAACACCGCTACGGGGCGGTTATTTGTTCAAGGCAACGGTGCGACTCCCGTAGACGTAACCGCTGGCAGCGTGCAGGCGTCGCAGCTAACGACAATTGCGACCGCTAACGGCGTGCCGCAGCTTACTGGCGCGGGGCTGATTAGCTCTGCGCAGATTGGAACGTTGGCCACGTCGCAGATCCCCGGGCTAACGCAGTCCGCTGTTGCCGGCGGAATCCCGCAGCTTGACGGCTCGGGCTACATCGCTCTTGCGCAGTTGCCTCCAAGCGTAATTGGCCAACTGCACTACAAGGGCGCATGGACGGTTAACAGTTCGCCTGTGATCGCGTCTGGCGGCGTCGTAGGCGCTGGCACGGCTAATACTGGCGATTACTACGTTGCAGCCAACACAGCGACTGTCGGCACTGCCATCGACGGCAAGACCTCGTTTATTGCTGGGGACGTATTGGCTTTTAACGGTAGCACTTGGGACAAGATCAATGGTGCGACAGCAGAGGTAATTTCCGTAAATTCCATTGGCCCTGTAAATGGTAATATTAGTTTAACGGCTGCAAATGTGGGAGCGATTGCTACCAGCCAGCTAGGCGCACTCAATGGCGTTGCAACGCTCAATGGTGCAGGCGCGTTGACCAGCTCGCAGTTGCCAGTGGCAACCACCGCGCAGTTGGGCGCAATTAGCGTTGGGGCTAACCTCGCGATTGACGGCGCAGGCGTGCTGTCAGCTATCCAGGGCACGTACACGCTGCCAGCGGCAACGACCTCGCAACTTGGCGGCATCAAGGTTGGCGCTGGCTTGGCAATCGACGGTTCTGGCATTCTCGCAATCGATACGATCACAGGCGGCACTTACTAAACCATGTCCAACGCAATCGTTCCAGTCGTTCCCAAGCGCAACGCCGTAACGGGCGCGGGTTATCCTACCTCGCTCACATTGGGCGAGTTAGCAGTTAACACCACTACGGGCAACGTCTATCTAGGCGCAGACCCCGGCGTGGTGCGCATCGGCATCCCTGTTGCGGCGGGGACGACACTCAACCTTGGCACGGGCGACGGCTCGACTGTTGCGTTTGCGATCACGGGCGGCACAGGCACGGACGCAGGCGGGTATCTCGTGAGCGTTGGCGGCATTGATCAGCCAAGCGGGTGGACGGTTGCAGGCACGACGTTGACGTTTAGCGAGGCACCGCCAGCGGGCGCGTCTGTCAGCGTTCGGGCGATACTCAAGGGCGAGGGCGGCGGCGGTGGCGGCACTGACATCGGCGGGCGTGCGTGGTCGGCTGGCGCGACATACACCGAGGGCGATCTCGTAGCAACTAGCCAGCGCGAGACTTGGATTTGCATCCAAAACGCAAACACGGGCAACGATCCGGCAACATCGCCGACGTGGTGGGCGCCTCAGCCAGCGGACGCGGTATCTTTGCAGTTGCGGGCGGTGACATCAGATCCTCCAAGTGACAGACAAGCAATAGCTTGGGATGCAACCAATAATGTGTGGAAGCCTACAACATTATTGCAAATTGGAACTGAAGGCCTTGGCGGTTATCCTGTTTCAAGTGGTATAAAAATTGGAAACAATACAGTTTCACACGCTTTGGCTATTGGAGAAGCGGCATACGCAAATCCTTATCAAAGTAATAATGGTTCAGGAGATATTGCTATAGGTCAAAATGCTATAGCGTCTTACAATTCTTCAATCGCTATTGGAGCTTCTGCTCAAGCTTTGCAAGGCGGGATTGCCATTGGGGCAGGAGCCTCTAGTGATAATGGAATGTTAGCATTAAGTGCAACGCTTCTTCAAAGTGGAGTTCCAAATGATCCATTAACGCCATCTAGTTGGCTGTTAATAAAAATCAATGGAAGTACCTATAGAATTCCTCTTTACGTTTAATTATGTCCCTCACAAAACCAACAGGAGCAATGCTCAACGCTGGCAGTACGTCAGCACCGCAGGCACTTGGCGCCGCAGCGGCTGGTACGTCGCAGAGCTACTCCCGCGCTGACCACGTTCACGCCATGCCATCGGCGGGCGACGTTGGCGCGATCCCAACGAGTCAGCTTTCGTCATTGGCATCACTAACAGGCGGGCACTTGACGACCTCGCAGACGCCTGCACTCGGCGGCGACATAACGCTTGCGGCTGGCGCAGTATCAGCGCAAGTCGTGGCACTCCAAGGCTCGGCTATCGCAGCGACAACGCCAGCAAGTGGGCAGGTACTCGCATGGAACGGTACGCAATGGGCACCAGCAACGGCGTCCACGGGCGGCGGCGGTGGGGCAAATGGGCTAACGTATTATTTGAGGCAGGACATAGCCGCAGATGCACCAACGACTAATTTGCCCGGGACGCCCAAGCAACTGGGGCGCACTGGCTCGGCGTCGGCTACCAGCCTCACAAGTGGCACTCTCACAAGCGGAACATGGACGCTTCTGGGCGGGTACGTCAGCGAGTCAACTCCCATTGATCCAGACGTGACGCAGATTCCGGCCGGCCTGTGGGATTTTAACCTGTGGGCTTTAGGCACGGCTAACACGAACTCGCCAACAGTAATCCGCGCTAAGGTTTACGTGTACAATGGCGCAGATGCTCCGACGTTGATCGGCACCTCTGGCGAGCAGATTATTAACAACGTCTCGGCGCAATTTTCGCTTTCGGTTTTGATCTCGCAAACGACGATTGCGCTAACGGATCGGATCTACATTGCAATCGAGGTGAAAGCCTCCGCAAACAATCACACAGCGACGCTACAATTTGGCGATGGTCAGCCCAGTCACGTCCACACTTCACTGCCGCTTGTTGGCGGCACCGGGCTTTGGAAAAACTCCAGCGGGGTTTTGCAGTCGCCTGCAAGCCTGTTAGTTGACGCTGACGTTGACGCAGCGGCTGGTATTGCGTTGAGCAAAATTGCAGGGGCGGCAAGCACCGCACAGGTTGAGGCAATCACGCCCGCAAGCATTGGCGCATTGTCTACCGCTCAAGCTGTAACAATAGCGCAAGGCGGCACTGGCGCGATTGACGCAGGCACTGCGTTGTTAAATCTTGGAGTGCAGCTGCATGCTGTTACTGTCCGCGCCTCGAGCAATCAGTCGCCGAGTACGCTTACAGGCCCATACGCAGGCACTTGGACAGGTAATACGCTTACGCTCACAACAGGCACGACCAGCCTATTAGCATCGGGTATGTGTTTCGGCACCACTGGCTTAACTGGGGTTGCAATTGTTAGCGTACTAAACAGCACGCAGGTAAGTTTATCAAACTCAACAACGACTCAGGCAACGCCTACAGCTTTAACGGTTTATAACAACACGGCAACGCAGTTTACGCTGGGCGTGACAGGAGTTTACGTCCTTGAAAATTACACCGTAAATGCAGGGGACAGTGTGGTTTTTTCCAACCAAACCAGCACACTTATGACTGGGCCATGGGTTTGCACGGTTGCGGGGGCAGTAGGAGTTGCCCCTGTATTTCAGCGCCCATCTTGGTTTACAGGAACAGCATCCGCAGTTTACCTCAACGTGCTTCGTGGAAGTTCTTCGCAGGGATCTATTTTTGCAATTTATCCGCTGACTGCATCAGCGGTTACAGACATCGTTGTTGGGCAGACTCCGTTAAGCTCCTCCTTAATTTTTGGTCGAGGAAATAACGCGGTGTTAGGTGGCAATACTTTTACGGGAAAAAACACATTTCAAGCAGGATCTACAGGATCAGGCGCAGTGCCTTTTGCTTTTCAAGCCGGTGTTTTAATGACCATACCGCAGGCACATAGCGTGGAGTGGGATGGGACCAACGAGTACGTTACAACGGGCGCAACATTTGCCGGATCAATTGCCACAACGGTTTTAACCGTAACGGGCACGCCAACGGGCGTCATCCAAGTTGGCATGCTTATCAGCGGCACTGGCGTTACCGCAGGCACGACTATCACCGCGCTAGGCACAGGCACGGGCGGCACAGGAACCTACACAGTTTCAGTGTCGCAAACCGTTACGGCGACAACCATTACCGCTGCAATGCGCTGCATCAAAGCCACATTTATCAACGGCGCGGCTGGCGGCACAGGCGCAGTGCCCGCAACGGCAACGGCTGTAGGACGCCCAGGGCAAATGGCGTTTGATGCGAGCTTTATGTACATCTGCACGGCCAACAACACTTGGAAAAAAACGGCACTGATTGCGGTTTAATTTTATGAAAACACTACTCGCACGCTTACAAGAACCATCGACTTACGCCGGACTAGCTGCACTGCTCGGACTCGTTGGCGTTAACATGCCAGACGCCAAGTTTCAGGCGATAACGCACGCGGTGGCGGCTATTGCAGGCGCGTTAGCAATCTTCCTTGGCGAGAACAATGTTCCTCCTGCTCCTCCAGTCGCTCAGTAGTTGGTTGCAGTTGCGCGTAATCTCAGCGCACTGGGAACTTACGCGACGGATTGAAACGTACTGCGATGAAACCGAAAACGCTATTCTTACCGCTCGGGCTGCTGGCAACGACGCTCTTGCTGATCGGCTGCGCGACCGTTTCACGCGCGCCGCAGGGATCGCTTTACCCGCCCTCGGGGGTTCTGCATCTGCAACAGGGGCAGACATACCAAGCGGCGGGCGTTGAGACGTGGCATTCGGGGGCTCGTTATCAGGCGCTTGAGTTGCAGCTACTCGACGCAGTTTCTGCCATGAAACATTTACAAAACCAATGAGTAGGCACATTGACGACATCTTGTCGGTTGGCTATGTAAATAGCGTAGCAGTCGCAATTTCCGTGAGCGAGTTTGAAACAGGATTGCGCATTTGCTCGCTGGCATTGGCCATAAGCTACACGGCTTACAAGTTTTATAAAGCATTACAGGCAAAATGATTGCACCACTTCCTAGCGAGTCTGAAGAAGATTTCCTTGGCCGAGTTGCGCAGGCTCTTAGCGAGCATTTTGAGGTTGTGCAAATTTTTGCGCAAACAACAACATCAGATCACACGGACGTTTTCAACGTAGGCTATGGCAACGTTTTAGCTCGGCAGAAACAGTTGGAAAACTGGCTGGAGATGATGGCCGGTAGCGATGAGGAGGACGATGATGAATAGCCTTGCACTCAAATTTGTTTTATCGCAAGAGGGCGGCTATTCCAACGACCCCGCAGACAGCGGTGGCGCAACTAATTTTGGGATTACTCACGCCGAGTACGATGCCGACCGCATAGAGCGTGGGTTGCCAACTCAGTCCGTAAAACTCATTACCGCCGAGGAAGTGCGCTCAATTTACGAACGCAAATATTGGCAGGCCGGAAAATGTGGGCAACTGCCTGCACCGATAGACTTAGTCCATTTTGATGGCTGCGTAAACATTGGCGTGGGAGGGGCAACCAGGCTGCTGCAAAAAGCGGTGGGCTCGAAAGTCGACGGGGGCTTTGGGCCGCAGACATTGAAGGACGTTGAGCACGCACTTAATGACAACGACTCGCTTGCCATTGCGCTAAATATCATTGATTTGCGCCGTGAATACTACCGCCGGATTGTTGACCGTAACGCAACTCAGGGCGTGTTTCTTAAAGGTTGGCTAAACCGCTGCAACGCTCTTCAGCTAGCCGTCACGCATGGCTAACGTCGTTCGCAAATGGAAACGCTGGATGGCTGTTGGATGCTCGCACGGGCACCTGGCAGATCAGGCGTTATTGAGGCAGGTGCTGGCGTTTAAGGAGCGGTTTCAACCGTCGCTCACAATCCACCTGGGCGACGCTATAGACCTCGCATGTCTGCGCGGAGGCTCGGCCGGCACTGCTGATGAGGCTTGCAACCCCGAGGGCGACCTAAACGATGGACTAGCATTCCTCTCGCAGCTCCAGCCGCATGTGTATTTGCTCGGAAACCACGAGGCTCGACTCCGCCATCTCATGGAGTCGCCTAAGGCTATCGTTTCGGCGCTTGCGTGCAGGGTTTACCAACAGATTCAAGACCGCGCTAAAGAGCTCAAGTGCAAGGTGATAGATTACGACTTTCAGCACGGATGGTATCCATTTGGCGACGCATTGGCCGGACATGGCTACATGATCAACGAGGCCGCCGTGCGCGACCACGCAGAAGCCATTTGCACGGGTAGTCACAATAAAGTGATTCTGGCTCACCTGCATCGAGTTACGCAGGCTGAGGGGCGCAATCGAGCGCATCCAACGGGCTACTGCGTGGGGTGGCTGGGTGACAAGGCACTAGCCACATACAGTGCTCAGAGACGCGCAACTACCTCATGGTCAAGGGGGTTTGCTTGGGGAGAATTTACCGATAACGAAACACAAGTATGGCTGGCAAAAGAGACAAAATCACAGACGTTCCGACTCCCTCTGTAAACTGGCTTGCCGCTCTCGCCGAGGAACTTAACGCAAGCTTTCCTCCTGAGGGCGAAGGCTGGGCTACTATGTCCCAAATCGCTGAGGCTACAGGGCGCGATCACCAATGCATTCGGGTTTTGTTAAAGCGCAAAAACGCGGAAGTGCGTAAATTTAAGACACTAAAGTCTGATGGGAAAGTAATCATTACGCCTCACTATCGGCTTCCATCCGAGTAAAATAAGGCTTTTCAGTGCCTGTGGTCTGGGGTTTAGTTGCCGCCTTATGCTCAAAATGAACGGCACCGAACTGCACTGGACCCCGCGCAACTACAACAACGGGCCGACCTGTCAAACGCTTAATTACAAGGCACTTGGGGACATAGTGCTGCGGGCAATTGCTGACGGCAGAATTACAAGGCCGACGGGCACGTCGCAGTTGAGCGTTGTAAAACCGCTAAAAAGCTCAACGTGCGCAGTTTGCGGGCTGGAATTTGAACAGGAATCAACGGCTAAACGCATCACCTGCGGGGTGGAGTGTCACGGGGTGATGATTCAACGTAACTTCCTAACCCGCAAAAAACTAGCGTTCGCCTGCGAGGAATGTGCAACTCCATTTGAGTCCGTCAAAAAAGACGCACGGTTTTGTTCGACTCCGTGCAACAATAAGGCCGCAAAACGTAAACAGAACGCGCGTAAATGCGCGGAACGCAGTGACTTAGCAGGGGTGCAAAAATAATTGAAAAAAAGTGTTTACGCCGCGTAAAACGTCGGCTAGGTTAAAAAGCGTCAGACGAAACCTAAAACAACCAAACAAAAAAACAATGACAACCCCAACAAAATTTTGTGAAATCATCGCAGCCTCCAAACTGGAGGCTCACGCCTCCAAAAACTCACCCACCAGCGAGTTTGCCCGCCTCCTCATCAAAGAGGCGGCGATGAGGGCCAGAAATGGCCAAGAAGCCAGCGCATTTGAGTGCGCAGTGTCTGACGGTATTGACGGCGAAATTTACGCCGGACAAGGAAAAACGGAAAAAATGCGAGAGTTTTCCCGCCAGTGTCAGCTTGGGTTTCAACGTCCGCTGACTGCGGAAGAAATTGGTTCTGAGAAAAAGGCTGACGCAGATCGGCTCGCGTGGTTTGCGGAGATGGCCGCGCAGGCGGCTGCTTACGATAAGGCGGTTGCGTCAACGCAACTGGCCGTCGGGCTGTCATATGACGCTCAGAAGGCGTTGGTTGACATCGTCGGCTCCGCGCATTTTCAGCGCAACAACTCGGTGGACAGCCGAGAAATCAAACTTGGCAGCGTCAAAATCCTGCGAGAAGAATCCGCAGGCTACGACGCTCTGATGGACAATGGGCGCGGCAATAGCGGGAGTTTCACAGTCTACCGCTGGGTGGACTGGGCGCCCGCTCGGGAAATTACGTTTGATGACATCGAGCAGGCCGAACGGCAGGTCGCTGGCGTTGAGGTTATCAACCTGACGCCTCACCCGCTCACCATTGAGCGGGTTGACGGCACGGTTGCGACAATTCCCGCAACGGGCGTCGTTGCTCGGCTGGCAGTGACTCGGGAGGCGCGGCCCGCTGTGAAAACGACGGTGGGCGAGTTTGCCGTAACGACTCCTAAATTGGGCGCAATTGAGGGTCTGCCAGATCCGCAGGTGGGCAAAATCTACGTTGTGTCGGCGTTGGTGGCCGATGCGGCAAAACGCCCTGACGTATTCAGTCCCGGCGAGCTTCTCCGCGATGCGGAGGGAAAAATTATTGGGGCTCGTGGATTGGGTGCTTACGTCTAGCCTTTAGGCCGAAACGCCCACAGGAACGTCTATCTATGAAAATCCAAACTCTCCTCCCCTACGTTCGGGACACCCGCAACTACGGGCATACCTACGTCCACGCAGCAGTCCGCAAAGCCATATTCGGCTGGCAAGGCGTTGAAGGCACGCTCAACGGCGAGCGTGTTGTTGCCGCATTTGGCGGCTATGGCAGGTCACTCCAATTTGGCGGGCACAAATACAAAGCATCGCTTCGCTACGTTGCCAGCGGCAAGCCTGTCCCTTCCAAGTTTATCAGTTCCATCCTCTAGTTTTAATGAAAACTTACAAAGTATTCTACAACGACAAGCTGGTGGCGGTGATTACCGCGCTTTGCTCGGATTTTGCCCGCCTTTCATTCGTGGAAAGCAACCCGAGCAAAATTCAGTTGGCAAACGTAAAAGCAGTGGAGGTGGCCGAATGAACACCCGACGCCACACACTCCCAATCGGCTGGGCCTGCATGGGCCTAGCATTTGCCGACCTGCTTGGCATCCACGCTCACCAAGGGCAGCCAGAGGCGGCTATACTTCTCTGCCCGCTCATTGGCGCGGTCCTTGTCGCCATCGCTGCCGCTAAACGAGCGAGGTACCTAGCATGACACACCAACAGATCGACCGAATGCACGAGCAGGTGCGGACACTAAAAATTGAGCGAGATACTGCCAGAGGGCACGCTGTCAACCTCCAAGACCAACTCGAAACACTCAAGGCTCGGCTATCAAGCCAAGCACGCAAAAACGCCAGTAAACGCAATGGCCTCAAAGGAGGCCGACCTAAGAAAAAAACCAATGACAACACCAAGACACTCTAGCCTTCCTAAGCTCGCGCTCTGCGGGCAATATGAAGGCGCACCCGGCGAGGCCGGACCAGCGGCACAACGCGGAACTAAGCTCGACGGCGTATTTCGACAGGCGTGGCAGACGGGTGACATGGGCGACCATAACGCAATCAGCGATGAGGATGCGGCGGTCGTCCGCTGGGCGATCAACGCCATGATGCGGCTACGCACGACGCACCTAGACGTTGTTGAAACGGACGAAGAACGCTGCAAGGTCCGCACTCCCGGCATGGAGCACGTAGGAACCGCAGATGCTATTTGCGTAAATGGAAACTGGCACGCAGACCTAAAAACAGGTCAGTTTTACAACTATCGTGAACAGATGGCAGCATACGCTTTGGGGCTTATGCACCAATATAAAAGGCAAACTTGGACTGCACATCTAATCTTTGCGGATCAAAAGAAAGTAGTCAGTCATACATTTACTTACGAACAAGCGAGTCAAATTGTGCAATCTGTATTAGCAAACATTGGCACAACACCAGTACTAAACGACTATTGCAATTGGTGCGCTAAGTCCTTGACTTGCTCGGCAAGAGTGCAAGCAAGTAAATCGGTCTTATCAACCACGCCACAGACTTTTGCGGCATTACTGGCAGATCCTAGCAAATTAGGAGAGTTCCTTCTAAAATGCAAGACGTTTGACGACTTTCGCGAGGCAGCAGAGACAGAAGCTCGAAGATTGCTTGGCGAGGGAAAGGATGTTCCGGGGTGGAGACTTCAGAAACCTCGCGTAACAGAGTTTGTTGAGCCAGAAGTTTTGATTGGCAATTTGCCTAACCTTGATGTTGCTGAACTATTACGGGCACATGGCAGCTTGTCTGCAAAAAAGGCTCGCGAGATTTGGCCTGACGTTCCAGTGTGTCGTAAGGAAAGCAAGCCAGCTTTAGTGGCATCTTAAAAATGAATTATAACATTGTGAATTATGTAGCAATTGATCCCGGCGCGTCTGGTGGTATTGCTTGGACTGAGCCAGATCGAGGTGTCCAAGCCATAGCGATGCCTGAAACGGTAGTTGATATAGCGGATCACCTTCGTTATTTGTTTGTTCAAGCGGGGTGCCGTACCGCCTTTCTTGAAGAGATTCCCAAGTTTGCTGGCCCTAATGCCAGTGCGATGATTAAACTCGGCATTCGTTATGGCGAGATCCGAGGTATACTTGCCACATTGGGACTTAGGGTGGTGGAGTTGCCGCCGAAAAGCTGGCAGAAAACATTGGGACTTGGGTGTAAGAACACTTATGGCGCAAGGTGGAAAAATCATTTAAAGGAGAAAGCTCAAGCATACCACCCGCATTTGGCAGTAACACTTAAGACTGCTGACGCATTACTAATCCTTGAAGCTGGCAGAAAACTGTTATGACTTTGTATCACCAAATGTGGATTACGGAGGTGTGGGACATTCTGCGCCCCAAAGCAATTGCTCAGTTTAAACGCGAATTGGGCGCAATAGGATGTGAACCAGAAGATGTGCACACACTAACGCCGTTTGAATTAGAAAGAGT
>Ga0209084_1001176_pt1 | contig 22708 bp, 25 predicted proteins | sample C_130820_MF_Meta_FD_187309 | JGI IMG/M metagenome (GOLD analysis project Ga0209084, IMG submission 187309) | Freshwater microbial communities from Lake Croche, Canada to study carbon cycling - C_130820_MF_MetaG (SPAdes) (version 2) | ecosystem: Environmental > Aquatic > Freshwater > Lake...
AGCGCATAAGGAACTACTATGTCTACAGAAAATACTTTTGCTTCTGGCGTTTACACTGTTGAGTGTATCGGTGCTGATGGCGTTGTTAAATGGTCTGAGCAGTTGCCCAACCTTGTAGTTAACCAAGGCATTCAGTACATGGCAAGCGTTGCTTTGACGGCTGGCGCTACCGCTGTTACTCAGATTACCACTTGGTACCTTGGCTTGTACGGCGCTGGCGCTTCCAACACCCCCGCTGCTGGTGACACGATGGCCTCTCACGCTGGCTGGACTGAGGTTGTCCCTTACAGCAACGCTACCCGCCCAACCTGTACTTTTGTGGCAGCTACTACAGCTAACCCATCCGTGGCGACCAACTCCGCATCACCTGCTGTGTTTAACATCAACACAACCGCTACGGTTGGCGGTGCTTTCCTTGTAAGCAACAACACTAAGTCCGGTACAACTGGAACCCTGTTCTCTGCATCAGACTTTACCACTGGCGACCGTAGTGTTGTGAGCGGCGACACCCTGAATGTTACCTACACCTTTAGCTTGACTGCGACTTAAATATGGCACTAGTACTCGCTGATAGGGTACAAGAGACTTCAACTACAAGCGGCACCGGGGCATTTACACTAAACGGTGCTGTATCGGGTTACCAGTCTTTTGCTACGGGCATTGGCTCGGGTAATACCGTCTACTATGCCATCTACGATGCAACTGAGTTTGCATGGGAAACAGGGCTTGGAACTTTTACTGCCCCTAGTACGCTGACCCGTACAACAGTATTTGCCAACTCGCTGGGAACCACTGCGTTTATTTCGTTTGCTGGCAACACCACCAGCGTGTTTGCTACATACCCCGGCAGCAAAGCCGTATCCACGGACACCTTGGCAAGCCCTCCTGCCATCGGTTCTACGGCAGCAAACACAGGCGCATTTACTACATTAAGCGCATCTTCTACGGTAAGCGGGACAGGATTTAGTACATATCTTGCAAGCCCACCGGCTATTGGTGGCACAGCGGCTGCTGCTGGTAGCTTCACAACATTAACAGCAACAACATCAGTAACAACGCCTATTGTCCAAAATAGTGCTGCTGCTGCTATTGCATTTAAAACAAATTCAGCATCTAGCGCAGCCACTCAATTTAACGTATTCCACACAGCCACCGCTGTTAACTATGTACAGGTGACGGGTGGTGCTACTGGTGCTGCTTCAGTAATTTCAGCGCAAGGTTCTGATGCTGCTGTTCAATTAAATATTCTTGGAAAAAGCACAGGTTTAGTTCTTATTGGAAACAACAATAGAGCATCTGCTAGATTTGATACAACTGGTGGTGCAAATTATTTTTTAATAACAGGGACAGCAACTGGTGTTGCACCAATTTTGTCCACAGCAGGAACAGACGCCAACATTGACCTAACCCTAACGCCAAAGGGAACAGGCCGTGTAAACATTACAACAAGTATCAAGCCCAAGGTTAATAGTGCAGCAAACGTAACATCACCGCTTGCTTGGGATAGTACGTCATACGATGAATACGCCATTACTGCCTTGGCTAATGCATTGACAATTAACGCTGATGCAAACGCATCTCCTGCTGACGGTCAACGAATGATGTTCAGGTTTAAGGACAACGGAACTGCCCGTGCATTGACTTGGACAACAGGTGCAACAAACGCATTCCGTGCTGTTGGCGTTACTTTGCCTACAACTACTGTTGCATCTAAGCTGGTATATATCGGATGTATATACAACTCTGCTGATTCCCGTTGGGATGCAGTAGCTGTGTCGCAGGAGGCGTAATGGCTACTTTGTATTGGTGCGGACTTTCAAAATCAATTAATTCTAGTACAGGATGGGGAACTTCACCCGCTGGAATTGTTTTTAGGGGTTCAAGAAGTGGAACGGTTTTAACCGTTACAACAGTATACGGTGGCTCTATTGTTCCAGGCATAGTAGGAACTGGCCCCGTTTTATATACTTCTACTGGAATTGCTTCCGGAACTATTATTGCTCAACTAACAGGAACTACTGGTGGCGCTGGAACCTATACAACTTCTGCATCAGGAACTATTGCTTCGGCAGATATGTACACGTTCCCTGCTAACGCAGTAGCTTCTACCCCAACAATAACCGATGATGTAATTTTTGGTGCGCCTTCAGTTTATTCTGGAGGTTCTGGGCCAACAGCAACTATTAATGCAATATTTTCTTTTAGAAGTTTAACAACAACAGCAGGAAGTAATGGTAGCGTTTATACAATTGCAGGCACTTTTGCCACAACAATTGATGGAAATTTATCGCTTTCAAGTGGGACACTTTGGACGCACAGTTCTACATTAAATTTGAACGGAAGCATAACTAGTTCAACTATAAATACAAATGGGACGGCAATATCATCGAATGTGGTAATGAATTCTTCTAGTGGAACATTGACATTAACTTCTGATTTTGGTCAAAATAATTCTACAACTAATGGTGGTTCTTTTACTTTTACTACTGGAACAATAAATTTAGCTGGATATGCATGGAATTGCGGAACTTTTGTAACAGGAACCGGAACTTTAACTAGAACACTGTCATTTGGTTCAACTGGAGTTGTTAATGTAACAAGCATTGCAACTGCAAGTGTTATCAATGTAAGTTCTGCTGTTACTCCAAGTTATTTAGTTTTAACGGGAACAAATCCAACCTTTGTATTAACTGGAACAACAGGAGTTGGTACAAGAACAATTTCTTGGACTGGAAGTTCTTGGGCTGGCTCTACTTTATCCATGCCTTCTTTAAAAGTTACAGGAGGTTCGGATACGGTTGTATTATCTGTTGGTGGAACAACAACTGGAAATTTAAATCTTTTAGATTTAACTGGTTTTTCTGGAACTTTTCAATACAATACTCCTGCAAGTTATACAGTTTCAGCGTATAACTCAATAATAATACCTACTGGAGCAACTGGTGCGGCTTCTGGAAGTCAAGCTATAAACATAACTTTTATTCCAACAACTGGAACATATAGTTTTGGGCTTGGCTCAATAACTTACCCAAATCAAATAGTTTCTTTTCCAACAACTGGAACTGCAATTTACAATCAAGTTGGAAGCACAACTTCAGCGGGATATATTTATGGTGGCTCTTCAAATGGTAGTATAAATTTTTCTGGGCAAATAAGTTTAAATAGGTCTTTGGGCACAAGTTCCAATCCAATTGTCGGTGCAAATTTAGGTTCCGCAAATTTAACAATAGTTGGGGCATACATTACAAGCCCTTTTAATGCCGGAACATCTACCATTGATCTATATTCAGCACCAGCAACCAATTATTTGTTTTATGCCGCAGGATTAAATCTTTATAATTTAAGAGTTGTTGATTTTGCATATTATAAAACAATAATAAACGCAAATAGTTTTAATTCTTTTGAAACATTATCTTCTGCTTTAAATTCTTTTGGATCATCCGTTTTATTTCAAAGCAATTGTTCTTTTAATACTTTTAACGTAAATGGTACTTCTAGCATAATTTTAACGCTTGGGTCAGATACAACAACTCAAAGAACTTTAACTAAAAATAATGCGTGGACGCTTGATAACAGCACAGATAGTGGCAATAATACGGGGCTTACTTTTTTGGGCAGCGGCTCTGGCAACAACGCTTATTTAGATGTTAGTTACATTAATGGTGTTGTTGTAGAGACTGCAACTGGCAATATGTTTTTAATGTTTTAAGGAAAATCATGGCACTTATCAAATCAATTGACACCGACTACGGAATTTAATGGAACAAGCTTACGTTTATATGTGGAAAGAGATTGCTACTGAAAAGTGGTATATCGGCTCACGTACACGCAAAGGCTGTCATCCTGATGATGGGTATATTTGCTCTAGTAAAACGGTCAAGCCTTTGATTGAAGCTAATCCTGATGGTTGGAAAAGAAAGATTCTGTTTGTTGGTGAACCAAAACGAGCATTAGAGATTGAATCTTTTACTCTTGTTGGCATGAGAGCCAAGCAATCCGAAATGAGTTACAACCTTCACAATCAAGATATGAAGTGGACTCGACTTGGTTGCAAAGATACACCAGAAGTATTATTGAAAAAAAGCAAAGCACGATCAGGTGATAAAAATCCATCATTCGGTAAACGTGGTGAACTTAACCCTAATTGGGGAAGAAAGTTGCCGCCAAAATCTGCTGAAGCAAGAGCAAAATTAAGTGCTGCTTTAAAAGGAAAACCAAGTTGGAACAAAGGCAAGAAAATGCCTCCAATGTCTGATGAACAACGTGCAAAATTAAGCGAAGCATTAAAAGGAAAGCCAAGTCATCGTAAAGGAAAAGCATTTCCAGCGGTTATTGAAGCAAACAAAAAACGTGCTGGAGAAAAAAGACCAGCACAAAGTCTTGCATTGCTTGGTAAAACTTGGACACACCCTAAAAAAACTTGTCCGCAATGCGGAACAATAGGCGCTGGCGGCAACATGCTGCGCTATCATTTTGAAAACTGTAAACACAAAGGAAACGAAAATGGCATTACTCAAGCCCATTAACACTGACTACGGCACACCAGAAGCCCCAGTTTTTGCCTCGTACTGGAACATCGGAGCCGTACAAGAAGACTTCAAAGGCAAGGGAACTGAAATTACGTTTTACGGCTACGCATCCAAAGAAGCCCGTGAAGCTGGCAAACAACCTTTAAGCGCAGGTAAAATACAGATTGCTGGCAATGAATACGTTGCTGGCGCTGACCGTGCTGCACTGTACGCAATCATCAAGCAAAAGCCGGAGTTTGAAGGCGCTGAAGACGCATAATGTTTAATTCTTTTTTTGGCGGTGGATTTTTTAGCGGTGAATTTTTTAAGTCTGCAATAATTTATGCAGACCAATTGTTGATTAAACTTCGGTCATTTACCGAAAGAAGGAGATTTTAATGGCTATCAACCTTAAAGCAATTACCTCGGTAATGGGCTATCAGCAGATCACTAGCTTGAGTTCTGCCACTCGTTTGACCGTACCACCCCGCGATTTGACTGGACTTGTTGGTACACCTCGCATTGCTATCATTACTCCAGAGGGACAAAACGTGCGCTGGCGCGATGACAACGTGGCTCCTACAGCTTCCGTTGGTATGCCCTTGGCTTCTGGTGTTACCTTGCAATACGATGGTGATCTTTCTCAGATTCAGTTCATTGAGACGACAGCAGGCGCAAAACTCAACATCACTTACTATTCCTAAGAGGTCAAAATGCAAATCTCTAACGATACCCCCGCATTGAACTACATCGAGTATTTTACCAAACAGTTGCCAATTGACTTGGCTACTATGGCTGCATTGCGCGATGAATTGGCTGTCCGTCAAGGCGCTTTGTCTGCTGCAAAAGATGCCATAGCAGACCGCGCTAAAGCTGCTAGTGAACTGGCTGCTGCAAAAGATCAAGCTGCTACTATGGTTGCTTCTGCTAAAGAAAAAGAAGCTAAAGCCAAAGTTCAGTTAGATGATTTAAAAGCCCGTGAAAAATCATTGGCTGATAACGCAAAAGCATTTGAGGCATCTAGCGCAGAGCGTGAAAAAGCGGTGCAAGTGCGTGAAGCAACATCTGACACCCGCGAAATGCACCAGCAACAAACGCAAGAAAGCCTTGATGACAAAGAAGTCAAATTGTCTGCCGATCAAGCTGCTCTTGATGCACGTATCAAAGCATTTCAAGCTAAAGTTGCTGCGCTAAGCGCATAAGGATTCAACATGCCTGCTGTTACTCTTTCTCCTGTCGGTGGCGTAGCTACTCAATTTTTTAACAATAGTGGAGTCATATTGTCAGGTGGCAAGTTGTACACCTATTCTGCTGGAACGACTACATCAGCCACTACTTACACGACTAGCGCAGGTAATGTTGCCCACACTAACCCAATCATTTTAGATTCGGCAGGCCGTGTACCTGGCGGTCAAATTTGGTTGCCAATTGATTCTTCCTATAAATTTGTTGTCAACACATCTACCAATGTTTTAATTGGAACTTATGACAATGTAAGTGGAGCAAACGCAGCAACCGTAAGTTACATCCCCGCAGGCACAGGGGCGGTGGCTACGACTGTGCAGACTAAGTTGCGGGAGAGTGTGAGTGTTTTTGACTTTATGACCGCAGCGCAGGTTTCTGATGTAAAAGCGGGAACAGCGACCGTTGACGTAACGTCTGCTATTCAGGCTGCTCTTAATGCAAAAGGCAGAATTTACCTACCTCCAGGCACATACAGAATTACGTCAACATTAACGGTGTACGGAGATACGGAACTGTTTGGCGCTGGGTTGGGTGTGTCTATTTTGAAATGGTACGGCGCAACATCTGGCCGAATTATTCAAGACAGCAGTTACGTTACGTCAAGTTATGTCAATTTAAACATAATTCTGAGAGATTTTGAAGTTAACGGAAATGCATACGCTTCAAACACGCTTTCTTGCATTGGTATGTATCGCGTTGGAAAAACCAAATACGAACGTTTGTATTTGCACGATGTTGGCGCAAATTTGCTGCAATGGGGATTAAGCCAAACAGATACGGTAGACATTCAAGTCATTGGTTGTATTTTTGAGCGCTGCTACAACGGGGATGCCACACAAGGGGTTGGGACGCGAGTAATTGTCAGGGATTGCTATGCGTTTAGCGCAGGCGATACCTGCTACGCTCTTCTCTATGATTCAAACGCAACGACTAACCCATCTAACTTGTATTCGTCCAATGTAGTTTTTGATAACTGCATAGCCAAAGGTGAATACAACGCTTCTGGAACATTTACAGGAACAGGGCGAGTAAACCAATTAGGTTTTGCATTTGGCCCATTCAACGTCAGCATTAATGCTTACATAACAGTTAATAACTGTTTGTGCGAAAACTTATATCAAAACTGTTGGTTTATTGTTTTTAACAAGTTAAAACTAATTGGCAACACGTTTAAATCGGCGGCTAATCTGCTAACAGGTGGTGTTAGGCTTGATGGTGTTAACAATGCAATCATCAACGGAAATTTTTTTGAAAATTCTTTTGCCAGCGCCTCAACGTATTACAGCTCTTTGTTTTTAAACGCGCAGCGCAACACCTTTGGCGCGTCAACTTTTGACGCCAGCAACAAGTACACCGTGATTAACGGAAACACGTTTGAACAAAATTCAACGCCAGCGGTAATTTTTGCAGTTGATCCAACGTACTCAGTTGTTGTTAGTGATGTGGTTGCCTCAAACAATGAGTTTGCTGGGGTTACGCTGCCATTTCAGTTTAAACCGCTTACTGGTAGTGGCACAAACATCTTTCAAAATATCAACATTAATGGAAACACGGTAAATAGCACCGCCACAACATTTGCCACTGTGTCTGGCGCTGGCGCTCAGTACAGTAATGTGACTTTGGCAGAAAATAACATTGGTTCAATTGCGCCATTGGGCGGCACGGCGGCAGCCTGGGATAACTTCTTGGTTGCCGGGTCAAATTTGCTAAGTGTTTCGGCAGCAGACGGTGTAACAACAACGGTTTTCACCATGCCCTCGGCTGGCTATAACCAGATTCAAGTACAAAGTTCCGTTAGGGCGGCAAGTGTTGCTTACACTGCGGTTGCTACATTGGCATCTAATGCCGGTGTGCCTAAAATTCTTTGGCAACAAAACGGCGCAAATTGCACATTAACTTTGGTTGGTAATGCTGTAAGAGTGACGCAAAGCGGTATTGGTACTCAAACTGTTTATACATCTGTGAAGTATTTGACATGACCAACCGCACCATTTACCTCCGCATCACCCTAGCCCTACTCACATTCTGGTCAACCATTGGAATCATCACATGGCAACTCTTGCACAACTCCTAAAATCCCGCACCGTCTGGTTCGCCCTGCTGCTGGCCGTGCTGTCTATTGTGCAAGGCTACGTTGCCCTGCTGCCCATCACGCCTATCCAACAGATGTTTGTCGGCTGCGGCATTGCGGTGGCAATCACGTTGCTGCGGATTATCACAACGCAACCAATTGCGGAGAAATAAGGCATAATGCCGACAAACGTACTGGTGCGTTCACCAGGGAATCCAAGGATTCAATAAATGTCAGAAGAAACCTTAGCGGAAGTTGACTCCGTGTCAGCTACAGAAACGGCGGCCGTTTCTGAATTGCCTGTAGCGCCTGAAAGCGCACTTGTAGCCGAGAATCAACCCAACGAGGCTGAGGAAAAAAAATTTTCCAAATCCGATATTGAGGAGATTTTTGAAAAACGCATTGCAAAAGAAAGACGGAAATTAGAGCGAGAATACGCGCAACGTGCTGCGGAAACGCAAATCGTAAAGGCTCCAGCAACTCAAACGGTTGATCAATTTGAAAACCCTGAAGCCTATGCGGAAGCATTGGCATATCAGAAGGCAGAAGAATTGATTGCCAAGCGGGAAGCTGCAAAGCACCAGTCGCAAGTTCTCGAAAGTTATCAGGAACGTGAAGAAGCAGCGCGGGACAAATACGATGATTTTGAACAAGTCGCGTACAACCCTAAACTGAGCATTACGAACGTGATGGCTGAGACGATTCAATCTTCGGACATTGGGCCAGAGTTAGCTTATTACCTCGGCTCAAACCCAAAAGATGCAGATCGTATCGCCCGTCTGACGCCTTTTATGCAGGCAAAGGAGATTGGAAAGATTGAGGCTAAGTTAGCTTCTGAACCTCCAATGAAACGTACAACTTCGGCGCCAGCACCGATTTCGCCTGTTACTGCACGATCTTCTGGATCGCCAGCTTTTGACACTACTGATCCAAGGTCTACCAAGACTATGACGGACTCGCAGTGGATTGAAGCTGAACGAGCAAGACAGCGTAAGAAGTGGGAAGCGCAAAACCGCTAACTTTTTTACTTCAAAGGACTTTTTATGGCTAATTCAATCCTAACCATTGACATGATTACTCGGAAGGCTCTCGAAATTCTTGAGAACAACCTAGTACTCACCCGTAACGTAAACCGCCAGTACGACGACAGCTTCGCCGTAGAAGGTGCCAAAATCGGCTCTACACTGCGTATCCGTTTGCCTGACCGCGCTTTGGTCACTGACGGTGCTGCTCTGCAAGTTCAGGACGACAACGAACAATTCACCACTTTGTCTGTTGCCAATCAAAAACACATTGGTGTTAACTTTACCTCCGCTGAATTGACCATGCAATTGGACGATTTTGCAGACCGTGTGTTGAAGCCTCGTATCAGCCAATTGGCTGCCAGCATTGATGCTGACGTTGCCAATGCGTACAAGACCATCGGCAACACCGTTGGTACACCTGGTACTACTCCTGGCACTTCGTTGGTTTTGTTGCAAGCCCAACAGAAACTGAACGAAAACGCTGCTGTTATGTCGCCTCGCTACGCTACCGTTAACCCTGCCGCTAACGCTGGTTTGGTTGAAGGCATGAAAGGTTTGTTCAACCCCACCGACACTATCAGCAAGCAGTTCAAGAACGGCATGATGGGTACTGGCGTATTGGGCTTTGAAGAAATCAATATGTCTCAGTCAATCAAGCAGCACACCACTGGTTCACGCGATGCTTCGGCTTCCACGACTACTGGCGCTGCTGTAACCTCTGAAGGCGCGGCAACTTTGACTTTGGCCCAAGGCTCTGTGACCACTACTATTGCTGCTGGCGATGTGTTCACTATTGCTGATTGCTTTGCTGTCAACCCACAAACCCGTGAAACCACTGGTTCTTTGTTCCAGTTTGTTGCTTTGGCTGCGGCTACCGCTGTGTCCGGCACTTGGACTGTGACTGTGGCTCCTATGTACTCGGCGGCCCATGCTTTGGCTACCGTGAACATCCTGCCGCAAAACAGCAAAGCCGTGACCTTTGTGGGCGCTGCTTCTACTGCTTACGCACAAAACTTGGTCTACCACAAGGACGCTATCACGTTTGCCACGGCTGACCTGTTGCTGCCTCAAGGTGTTGACATGGCTGCCCGTGCGGTTCATAACGGTATCAGCTTGCGTGTTGTGCGTCAGTACGATATTAACAACGACCGTATGCCTTGCCGTATTGACGTTCTGTATGGCTTCAGCGCCATCCGTCCTCAAATGGCTTGCCGCATCTGGGGCTAATTTGAATGGGGCTTCGGCCCCTTCTTTCGTAACATTTTTTTAAGGAAATTATTATGGCTCTCCCTAATTCTGGCGGCGGTTATCAGTTTACCGATGGTAACGTCAATGAAATCGTTATGGGCGTTCAAGCAGCGCCTCAAACTGCAACTGCTACGGCCACTTTGACCGTTGCACAAACTACTGGTGGCGTTTTGGTGGGCAATCCGTCTACCACGGCTGCAACCTACACGCTTCCAACTGCGGCTGCAATTGACGCTGTGCTTACCAACGCCAAAATCAACAGCACGTTTGAATTGAAAATTATCAACTTGGGTACTTCAACCGGCTTGATTACTGTAGCTGCTGGCACTGGCATTACTACGGTCGGCAACTTGGTTATTGCTATTACTGGTAGTTCCGCAGGTGTTGGTGGTGCAGCGCAGTTCTTGTTCCGCAAGACAGGCGATGCTGCTTACACCGTGTACCGGATTGCTTAAATTTAAATGGGGCTTCGGCCCCGTTTTTTAAGGAAACAATTATGGCAAATACAAAACCTGTTGGTGTTGCGTATAGCGACCCTGAATTGACCGCCGGTACTACCGTAAATGGCGGTACTGTTGATGGTAGTCCAATTGGCGCAACAACGCCATCTACAGTTGTTGGCACTACTGTTTACGCTACAACTGAAATTGGTTATTCCGCTGCCGCACAAGGTGCTGTAACGCAGTTGACAGACAAGTCTACAGGGGTAACTCTGAACAAGTCTGCTGGCCGCATTACGATGAACGCCGCAGCATTGGCTGGTTCTACTGCTGTGTCATTTATTTTGACAAACAGTTTGATTTCTATCAATGACACAATCATTGTGTGTGTTTCAAGCAATACCACTGGTAGTGCTGCTGGGGCGTATACAACGTATGTGTCTTATTTGGCTGCTGGCTCTGCTTTGATTACATTGCGAAACTTGACTACGGCTACTTCATACTCTGAAGCTGTCATTATCAATTTTGCAATCATCCACGGCGCGTAAAAATAAGGGGGCCACAAGCCCCCTTTTTAAGTATGAACATTTATTTAATGCACCCCATTCACGGTCGAAAAGTTGCCACAATGGAACTTGAAGCCGAATTTGATGAACAAAACGGCTGGTCGCGGTACAATCCCAATGAACCAGCCCCAATTTCTGAATCAGAAATAAATGCGCTAAACATTAAGCGCAAATACACGCGCAAGGCTGTAACAGAGGAAATTTAACATGGCAATTTACACCGCAGCAGACCAGATAAATCGGGCGCTCCGACTTCTTGGCATCCTAGCTGAAGGTGAAACGCCATCGGCTGAAACATCTCAAGATGCGCTGGTTGCTTTAAACCAGATGATTGACAGTTGGAATACTGAGCGCCTTTCGGTTTTTAACACAATCGACCAAACATTTACTTGGCCTGCTGGTGAAATTCAACGTCACCTTGGGCCAACTGGCGCAAGCATTGGCGGTTTTAATGGCATTCGCCCCGTCTTGCTAGACGATTCAACTTACTACCGCGATCCAGGCACTAACGTCAGCTTTGGCATCAAGTTTATTAACCAGCAGCAGTACGACGGCATTGCCGTTAAAACGGTAACTTCTACTTATCCACAAGTGATGTGGATTAACATGGAGTACCCCAACATTCAGATGACGGTCTATCCCAAGCCCACAAGAGATTTGGAGTGGCACTTTATTAGCGTACAAGAATTAGGTGAAATTACTGATTTGGCGACTCAGATTCTTTTTCCGCCAGGTTACTTACGTGCATTTACCTACAACTTGGCGATGGAATTTGCACCTGAGTTTGGCGTTGAACCTAGCCCACAAGTGCAGCGCATTGCTATGACCAGCAAGCGTAATTTAAAACGCATTAACAATCCTGACGATATTATGTCAATGCCGTATTCGCTGATTGCTACTCGCCAACGGTTCAACATTTACGCAGGAAACTACTAATGAAAACGCCAATTCTTGGCGCATCGTATGTTGCACGCAGTATTAACGCTGCGGATAACCGCATGGTCAACTTGTTTCCTGAGATTGTTCCAGAGGGCGGCAAAGAAGCTGGATTTCTAAATCGAGCGCCTGGTCTTAACTTTCTTCAAACCGTAGGCACTGGCCCTATTCGTGCATTGTGGTCGCACCAAACCAACGGTAGCGACTTCTACGTTGTGTCTGGCACTGAGGTTTACAAACTTACTGGATTAACTTCTACACCCGTCAAGATTGGCGATGTATCTGGTACTGGCCCTGTGTCTATTGCTGACAATGGCGCAGTGTTATTTTTTGCGTGTAACGGCCCTAGCTACACTTATTACGAACCAACAAACGAATTTAACCAAATTACAGACGTTAACTTTCCTGGTGCTGTGACCGTTGGTTATTTGGACACTCAGTTCATTTTTAACGAACCTAATAGTCAGCGGCTGTGGTCGGTAGACACCATCAACCCAGCTAACGGTGATTACATTTATCCGTTAGTATTTGACCCTTTGTTCTTTTCTAGCGCCGATGGCTCACCTGATGGCGTAGTTGCAATCAATGCAGACCATCGACAGCTTTGGGTGTTTGGTACAGACTCTACTGAAGTTTGGTACAACGCTGGCCTTGCCAACTTTCCATTAACGCCCATTCAAGGCGCTTTTAATGAGATTGGCTGTGTAGCCCCTTACTCGGTGGCCAAGCTCGACAATACGCTGTTTTGGCTAGGTACAGACGCCCGTGGGCAGGGTATTGTTTACAAGGCCAACGGATACGCTGCACTTAGGGTTTCCACCCATGCTATTGAATACGCTATTGCCCAATACGGCAATCTGGCTAATGCGCTTGCCTACACTTACCAGCAAGAAGGCCATGCTTTCTATGTGTTGACGTTCCCAAACGCCAATGCTACATGGGTTTACGATGTGTCTACTCAAGCCTGGCATGAACGTGCTGGGTTTGTTGATGGTGAATTTACTCGCCACCGCAGCAATTGCCAATGTAACTTTGGTGGCAACACTGTTGTTGGCGACTTTGAAAACGGCAACATCTACACGTTTGACCTAAATGTTTACGCTGATAACGGACAGATTCAAAAATGGTTGCGTTCATGGCGTGCTTTGCCCACAGGACAAAATAACCTTAAACGTACTGCCCAACACAGCCTGCAACTTGATTGTGAAACTGGTGTTGGCTTAAATGATGGTCAAGGCGCAACACCAGAAGCCATGCTGCGCTGGTCAGATGATGGCGGTCACACTTGGTCAAACGAGCATTGGCGCGAGATGGGGGCTATCGGTCAATACGGATACCGCACGATTTGGCGCAGGCTTGGTATGACTCAAAAAATTCGTGACCGTGTTTATGAAATTTCTGGTACTGACCCTGTAAAAATTGCCATTATGGGTGCTGAATTGTTAATCTCACCGACAAACGCATAATGGCCGCATCGTATTCACAAATTCCTGCGCCTCGCGTCCCCTTCTTGGACCCGCAGACAAACATGGTTTCGCCACAATGGTTTTTGTGGTTTAACAATGTTTACGGCATTACGGGCAACGGCGTTGGTATTGTGCAAGTAGGAAATGGCGGCACTGGACTAGGAACAATCCCAGCCAATGGTCAATTATTGATTGGCAATGGAGATGGATACACCCTTAAAACTTTAACGCAAAGTACGGGAATTACCATTTCTAATGGAGTTGGCGCTATATCAATAGCCAATTCAGGTGTTTTGAGTTGGTCTGGAGGCGCAACTGGTTTAACGCCATCAACGGCAACAACTGGTGCAGTTACCTTGGGTGGAAAACTTGCCATTGAATACGGCGGCACAAATGGAACTGTAACCCCCACGGCTGGGGCAATTGCTTACGGCAACGGGACGGCGTATGCTTTTACTTCAGCAGGAACCGCTGGTCAAGTTTTAACTAGCGCAGGCAGTGGAACCCCAACATGGTCGACAATAAGCGGAACTGGAACAGTTACATCTGTAGCGGCAACTGTCCCATCATTTTTGTCAATTACAGGAAGCCCAATTACTACTTCCGGTACTTTGGCTATTAGCTATTCAGGCACGGCACTTCCTATTGCCAACGGCGGTACGGGCGAAACCACTTTAGCTGGTGCATCAATTGCAACGTATGCTGGCACAGAGACGTTGACTAACAAATGGATTAAACCTCGCGTTCTTGCAAGCACGGCAAACAGCGCAACGCCCACCTTAAATACAGACAGCTACGATATGATGGTAATTACAGGTCAGACTGTAGCCATTACATCGTTTACAACCAATCTGACTGGAACCCCCGTAAATGGGCAAAAGTTGTGGATTTCCATTACAAGCACTGCTAACATCACGGCTTGGGGCGCATCTTTTGAGTCATCTGGAACCGTTACCTTGCCGACTACATTAACGTCTGGGGTTCGTACTGACATTGGATTTGTTTGGAACGTAGCAGCAAGCAAATGGCGCTGTATAGCGGTTGCATAAAATAGTAAAATAATATGAGCGACTTACAAATTGATATGCGGTCAAAAGTTGAGGCTTTACAAACAAAACTTTTAAAATTTCCGCAATATAAACCTATTACAAAGCATACTTTTCATGGCGGTATGTACTGCCGAGAAGTGTTTCGTGAAGCTGGTGTTTTAGTTGTTGGTGCGGTGCATAAGAAAGAACACTTTTATTTAATTGTGTCTGGCACTGTAGCAATTACAACGGATGATGGTGTTCAAGAGGTTACTGGGCCTCATTTGTTTTCAAGCAATCCAGGAACAAAGCGCGCTGTCTATGCAATGACTGACGCACTTTGTATGACTTTTCATGCTATTGAAGCTAAAACTGTTGAAGAAGCTGAATCTGAACTAGTTGAAGAAGAAGCCTGCAATAACTATAGTCCTGGTAATCAAATTAAACATCAACCAATTGAGGTGTTGTTATGACTTTTTGGGTAGCTGGTGCCTCTGTTGTAGGCGGGTTAATTGGAGCATCGGGCGCTAAATCGGCAGCATCAACGCAAGCTGATGCAGCAAATCGTTCTGCTGACTTGCAAGCTGCTGCGTTAGACAAGCAGTTAGCCTTACAAGAACCTTACAGACAAGCGGGTCTGACAAGTCAAAACCGATTAATGGAGTTGCTTGGACTTGGTGGAAATGCTGGCGCTGGAGATTACGGAAAATACGCTAGGGATTTCAGCATGGCTGACTACCAAGCAGATCCTGGTTACGCATTTCGACTTAGTGAAGGTTTGAAACAACTTGGGCATACAGCTGCCGGTCGTGGTGGCGCTATTTCTGGTCAGACAATGAAGGGCATTCAAGACTACGCCCAAAACTCTGCATCTCAAGAATACAACAATGCGTTTCAACGCTATCAAACTAATCGTGCAAACCAACTTCAGCCGTTGGGAAATTTAATGTCATCAGGTCAAGCTGCTGCTAGTAACCAATCTGGAAATACCGGTAACTATGCCACTAATGCTGGCAATGCGTATATGGCTGCTGGTCAGGCAATTGGGGCTGGTCAATTGGGGCAAGCCAACACATTAGCTAGTGGCCTTGGAACCGCTGCAAGCACATATCAAAATCAAACTAATTTTAATAATTGGTTGGCTCGAAATCAACCTGGTTCTGTAATTCCAATGCAAGCAGGCGGGGGGTATTAATCATGGCAGATTTAAATGCATTAATTGCACAAGGCTATCAGCCTCAAGCGCCAGTTGATCCTTTTACTCAATATGCAAAGATGCAGCAGTTGAATGTTGGCGAAAATCAAAATGCTTTGGCGCAGTACCAGCTTGCACAGGCTAAACGGGCTGATGTTCAAGCCAATGCTTTGAATCAGGCTTATGCTAGTGGTGTCAATCCAGACACAGGTGAAATGGATTATGCAGCAGTTCGTAGGTCTTTAGCTGCTAACGGTGCTGGAAGTCAGATTCCTGCGCTTGAAAAAACACGTTTGGAACAACAACAAGCGGCACTTACTCAACAAAAACTTTTGGGTGAAATTGCAGCGCAACCCGTTGCTTTGGCTAAAGCAAAAATAGAAACAGTAGACGCTCAATTAAAACAATCAAAAGAACGATTGAATCAGATTGACCCCTATAGCCCAGATGCTGGCCAACAATTATTGGCATGGCATCAATCCAATCATCAAGGATTGTTGGGTGACACTCTTCGTGCTAGTGGTTCTACCCCAGAACAAACGCAAGGAGCAATTCAAGCTGCTGCTGCCAAAGGACCGGCAGGAATTGCTGACTTTATACAGAAATCAACACTTGGACAAACTGAGTTTGCGAAAAGCATAGCGCCTATTCCTGAAGCAATTACAGATGGCAAAACTAAGTTTTTCATAGACAAGAACCCAAGAAGCCCTACGTTTGGTCAAAAAGTTGGTGGCGCTGGATTTGAGATGGGAATGACGCCATATGAATCAGCGCGTATTCCAATTGAACAAGGCCAACTTGCTGTATCTCAAGGAAATCTTGCAAATGCACAACAGCGTCTTAAAGCTGAAATGGCTACTGGAAACCTTACTCCGGAAACAATTGATTTCATAGCTGAGACATATCGCCAAACTGGAACATTGCCACCATTAGGTATGGGGCCAATGGCTGCTGCTGCTCGCTCTAAAATTCTGACTAGAGCAGGTGAATTGGCTATGAGTGGCGGTCAAACTGCGGCACAAGCTGCTACTGACGTTCGCACTAATAAAGCTGAAAATGCTGGTATGACCGCTGGACAACGTGCAATTGGCACTCAGATTGCCAATGTGCAAGTTGCTGCAAATGAAGCCAACAAAATGATTGAAGTAGCAAAACCTTATGTTACTAAAGTCAATCCTACCGATTACCCAGTTCTTAATGCTGCCGGTAACTATGTGGCTAAAAACACAGGCGATCCAAATATTGTTGGTTTGGCTACATCACTTAATGCTATTGTCAACACTTATGCCCGTGCCATTAATCCTAAGGGCACTGCCACAGTGTCGGATAAGAATCATGCGCGTGAGATTTTGAACGCCGCAATGTCTAAAGGTCAACTTAATGAAGCATTTAATGTGATGAATCAGGAAATGGGTGCGGCTCTTGCATCTGGTCCTGAAACTAAAGCAGGTATGCGAACTGCTAATGCACCTGCTGCTGCTACGCAAGGAACCGGTGGATTCAAATACCTTGGCACAGAAAGCAAAAAATAATGGCTACCAAATATCGTGTTCAAGGCCCAGACGGTGCAATACACGTCTTTGAAGGCCCAGATGACGCAACGCCTGCTCAAGTTGAAGCATTTGCATCTCAAACTTTTGGCGCAAAACCCGTTGCACCGTCTAGCGGCGTTCCTGGTCCACGTAAATCTTTTGCTCAAGAAACAGGTCAATTTTTAGGTAATGTTGCAGCCGGTGCGGTAAGAGGTGCGGGTTCAATTGGCGCTAGTTTAATACGTCCTTTTGAATCCGCAGAAGAAAATACTGCTAGACGCATGGCAATGGATGAGGCGCTTAAAAGCATGGGCGCAGAGCCAGAATCTTATGCTTATGGTGGCGGAAAATTAGCTGGTGAAGTTGCTGGAACATTGCCTATTGGCGGCGTGATAGCTAGGCCATTGGCAGCAGTAGCGCCGTATGCGCCAACCCTAATTAATCCAGTTGTCAATGCTTTGCGGTCGTCTGGTTTTAGTTCAGGCATTCCCGTTACCAAAGGCGTTCCATTAGCTACCCGCGCTGCTGATATTGGCGCAAGAGTTGTTGGTGGCGGCGTAACTGGTGCCGCAACTGCGGCGCTTACCAACCCTGACGAAATTGGTGCTGGCACAACTGTTGGTGCGGGTTTAGCTGTTGCAGCGCCTCCTATTGTTAAGGGACTAGCTAAAAGTGCAGGGTTTTTGACTGATGCTTTTAGCGGCAAATTGGCACAAGTTGGCGCTGGAAAAATTGCGCGTGATGTTGCGGGTGATCGGATTGGAGCTATTCGTGCCGCGCTAATGGCTTCTCCTTCTGACGTTACGGCAGCGCAAGCTACATCGGGCATTCAAAAAGACGCTTGGCAAGCCCTTGGGGCTATGACTAGCAAAACAGATGATGCATCTGCGTTACTTAAACGTCAGGCGGCAGATGATCTGTCGCAATTGCAACGCATGGCCGAAGGCGGCAATGAAACAGAAATGCGGGCAGCTTATGAGCAATCCATTAAACGATTGAATCAATTAACCGCTGAAATGCGTAATGTTGAATTGCAAGCGGCCAATCAAGCTGCTCAAACAACCAATCGTTTGACTCCACAAATGCAACAGCGCCAAGCAAGCATGGTAAATGCGTTGCGTGAAGGTATGCCCGCAAACTTACCTTCTGGTGCGGCTGGAACACCGGCACCTGGCGTGTCGGGTATTCATGCCGGTACAGAAGCGGCTCAACAAGCGGCAACCGCAGCCAAAGGAAAGCCTGGCTTTTTAACTGCTGGTGATCGTTCACAAGAGTGGAAAGCAACATCAGACACTTTTGCAGATATTGCCAAGCAACGCCGTGCCGAGGCTGGATTTATTGAACGTCAAATTGGCAGTCTTGAGGCTCATGGTTTAAGACCATTGGATGCTGGAAGCATTACAGCAGCAATTGACCAAAAACTTTCCGCGCCAGGACTTCGTGCTAGTTCTAACATGACCAAAGTGTTGCAAGCCGTTAAAGATGACATTGCGAATTTGACCGAAAAAGGTGGTGGAGTTATTGACGCTCATGATCTTTACACCCTTCGCAAAGAAGGTATAAACGAGCGCATCATGCAAATCATGGGGCAGACTGATCCCAAGATTAGCGCCAAAGTAACGCGCAATGTGTTGCAAGAAGTTAGACCACTTATTGACGACGCTATTGAAACCGCTGGCGGTACAGGCTGGAAAGATTACCTTAAAACGTACTCTCAAGGTATGCAGGCTATTGACCAAAAAGCAATGGCTGCACAAGCTGCGAAGTTGTTTGAAAACGCTCCAAACGAATATGTCAAATTGGTTCGGGGTAATAATCCAGATGCTGTAGAAGCCATTTTTGGACCAGGCAGTTACGACATTTTTAAAGAGATGGGTAGCAAGATGCCCACGTTGCAAAAAGTAGCAAGTAATGTTGAGCGCACGGTTTCAATGAAAGAGGCGGCAACTGCCGGTACTGAAGCACTTGGAAAAGTAATTGGCGAAGATTCATTTCGCTTGCGCTTTCCAAGTTTTTTAAACCGCGCTACTACAGCGGCCAATTTAACATTAGACATCTTAGAAAAGCGCCTTAATAAAAAGATTTTTGCCGAAATGCAAAAAGGCATGGCTTCTGGAAAAAGCGCATTAGAAATGTTAAATACATTGCCAACAGCCGAAAAAAGCAAAGTCCTTCGCGTGTTAGCTGATCCCGCATCTTGGGGTAAGGCGGGTACAATTTCGGCAAGAATTGCCACAAGGCAAGAGCAACCAGTTAACGCCCTTGCTCCTCAGCAAGAAAACCAAAACGCTTTAGCAAAGTAAAATCATGGACTACCAACAAATTCTTAACATTGGCCTTAGCACCATAATGGCAGTTCTTGGCTGGTTTGCCAGAGAATTATGGTCGGCAGTCAAAGAACTAAAGTTTGATCTTGCTAAGTTGCGAGAAGACTTGCCTAAAGAATACGTTGCTAAAGATGATTACCGTCAAGATATACGCGAACTTAAAGAAATGATGAACAAAATCTTTGACAAAATTGACGCAAAGCAGGATAAATAATGGACATTACCGGATTAGGCGCTGTATCTGATTTAGTCAATACCGCCATCAACAAAATTTGGCCCGACAAGACTGAAGCTGACAAACAGCAACTTGCAGCGGCTGTAATGGTAGTACAAGGACAAATTGATACCAATAAAGCAGAGGCAGTAAACCCAAGCGTGTTTGTCTCGGGCTGGCGTCCATTTATTGGTTGGGTCTGTGGCGCAGCTTGTGGCTGGAACTGGATTGGCTTGCCGATTGCTAAAGTTGGATTGGCATTGGCTGGACATTCTCTTGATCTATCTCCCGCCAATCTTACCGAAATGCTTCCCGTTCTTATGGGTATGCTTGGACTTGGTGGACTTCGTACAATTGAAAAAATAAACGGCGTAGCATCAAAGTAACGTAAATATGTTAAGTTCCTGAAGTTTGCTCTAAAGGACTAACATGAAAGCTGTTATTTCAGATCAGGAATTTATTGAGTTGTGGAACACACACCAGTCTCCCACAAAGATCGCAAAGATTACTGGCATCTCTGAGAGAGCCGTTTACGCAAAACGAAATTCCATCCAAGTCTCGCAAAACGTAAAGCTAGAAACAAATCGACCCGTACAAGCCCTTGATCAGCCAAGGTACACCTACTCTCCTGTGCGGCCAAAGACTGAACTTGGGATTGAAAATGGAACCGTTATTGTTTTTTCTGACGCTCATTTCTGGCCTGGGATACGGACTACTGCTTTTCAAGGTTTACTGTGGGCGATTGAAAAGCTACAACCAAAAGCAGTTATTTGCAATGGCGATGCTTTTGACGGTGCATCTATCTCTCGCCATCCACCTCTGGGCTGGACTAGAACACCGAGTGTGATTGACGAACTCAAAGCCTGCAAGGAAATGTTAGGTGAAGTTGTGGTGGCTGCAAAAGAATCACGCCACAATGTTGGTCTCGTGTACACAATGGGCAATCATGACGCTAGGTTTGAAATGCGTCTAGCAGCCAATGCGCCGCAATACGTACAAACACCAGGATTCAAGTTAGAAGACCACTTCCCCGAGTGGCAATTCTGTATGTCGGTCTGGGTGACAGAAGATGTAATTGTTAAACACCGATACAAAGGCGGCATCCATGCTACCCACAACAATACCGTAGGGGCTGGTAAAAGCATCGTAACGGGTCATTTGCACAGCTTGAAGGTTACGCCTTATGCAGACTACAACGGCAACCGTTTTGGCGTGGATACGGGCACTCTTGCAGAGATTAACGGCCCACAGTTTGACTACGCTGAAGAAAACCCACAGAACCATCGATCTGGCTTTGCCGTACTAACATTCAAAGATGGAAAACTATTGTGGCCCGAATTGGTACACAAATGGAGCGAGGGTCAAGTGGAATTTAGGGGTGAAGTGATTGATGTAAGTGGCCTTTAAAGAACAAAAAGTCCGATATATGTAATATATATCGGACATTTGTTCTTATAGAGCTTTATTCTTGCTCAACTTCAACGCCTTCCAAGTCTTCCACCAGCAACCATTCGCCGGTTTCAATGTTCAGCCAATACCAAGCCTCGTGCTCTTCGTCGTACCAGCAGTAGCATTCTGCGTCTTCGTCATAGATATACTCTTCTCCATCGTCAAAGTATTGAGCGATCTCTTCTGGAATGTCAAATTCGTCATCAGCAAAGTCTTCGTCTTCATCAACAACTTCCAGGCTTCCCAACATCTTTGCCATTTCAGCAAGTTCAAAAATTGACTCTGTAGCAAACTCAAAATAGCCAGACTTGTTAAAGTCAACCGTAACAGTAAACATCATAATATTCTCCAAAAATTAGCACGGCGAAATGCCGCAAAAACATCTTACACCACCATGATTTCAAATTTTAAAACTGCACTTTCTTACGTTTTAGCCTCGGAAGGAAATTTTGTAAACGACCCCAAAGACCCTGGCGGCATGACCAATTTAGGATGCACTAAAGCGACTTGGGAAGAGTACGTAGGCCATCCAGTGTCAGAGGCGGATATGCGTGCTCTGACACCCGCTATGGTGGCTCCTTTGTACAAGCGCAAGTATTGGGACAAAGTATCTGGCGACCTGCTTCCGTCAGGTCTGGACTACGCTGTGTTTGATGCTGCCATCAATAGTGGCCCTGGAAGGGCTGCAAAGTGGCTACAGGAGCTTGTAGGAGTACGGCAGGATGGTTCTATTGGCCCAAAGACTTTGGCCGCTGTACAGGCTTTTAGCCCTTTTGAGGTGATTGCACAGTACAACGAAAAAAGGCTTCAATTTCTTGAAAGCCTTCCTACCTACTTTACTTTTGGCAGAGGTTGGTTTAATAGGGTTTCTTCGGTTCAATCACTTGCTAGTCAGCTTGCGTAACTCCTTCATAGCGTCTTTAAGGTCTTGACGGTATTGCTCAATAGCTTCTTGCTGTTCTTGCATACGAATGTAAGAGTCCCGTGCAAAGTTAGCTAAATTTTCGTTGCTCCAAGCGGCAAAGTTTGGTAGGTCATTCATTTGGTTTAGGGCAGTTAGCTGGCGGGGTAACAACGCACCATACGGCGCTATGTTTTTTTTGATATGAGGCGGGTGTCCATCTGTCAATGTAAGCGTCTGGCATACACTTCAGGGAGTTAATAATTGCGCGAGGGTCTGAGTCAATGCGTACCGCTATTTCGGTCGCCGTAAGTCCATCCTCAACCCCGCGCAGTAAAGCGCGTATTCGTAGCTGGTTAGACTTTCTCACTTAATTCCTTTTCTTTGTTTCTTTTTGGCAATGGCAACCAGCCAAGGCACCAGTCACCCCAAAAGCCCACGGTGCAAATACCACCCTTAGATAATAAAAGCACTTTAGTATCTATAGGTGCTAACGCATCTCCGGCGTGGGGGTACAAGAACTCCTTTCCGTCAGCAAAGTAGCGTTGATCGGTCAT
>Ga0209084_1001181_pt1 | contig 22664 bp, 29 predicted proteins | sample C_130820_MF_Meta_FD_187309 | JGI IMG/M metagenome (GOLD analysis project Ga0209084, IMG submission 187309) | Freshwater microbial communities from Lake Croche, Canada to study carbon cycling - C_130820_MF_MetaG (SPAdes) (version 2) | ecosystem: Environmental > Aquatic > Freshwater > Lake...
GACGCCAACGAGCCCCAGAAGGGCGGCAACGCCTGCGTAAGTCGAAGGTTCCTGAAGTCGTGCGAGTAGTGTTTTCATAAAATTAAACCGTAATCAGTGCCGTTTTTTTCCAAGTGTTGTTTGCCGTACAAATATACATAAAATTCGCATCAAACGCCATTTGCCCTGGGCGACCAACTGCCGTTGCCGTTGCGGGCACTGCGCCTGTGCCTCCAGCCGCGCCGTTGATAAATGTGGCTTTAATGCAACGAATCTGCCCAGTAATCGTCGTGGAACTAACAGTTTGCGACGCTGATACCGTGTAGGTTCCTGTGCCGCCCGTACCCGTGCCTAGCGCGGTGATAGTCGTGCCTGCGGTTACGCCCGTGCCGCTGATGAGCATCCCCACTTGAATCACGCCCGTTGGTGATCCCGTCACGGTCAAAGTTGTTGTGGAAATGGATCCGGCAAATAATGCCCCAGTCGTCACATACTCGTTAGTGCCATCCCACTCAACACTATGCGCCTGCGGTATCGTCATTAACGTGCCAGCTTGAAAAGCAAAAGGCACTGCGCCTGAGCCAGTATTGCCGGACTGGAATGTGTTTTTTCCCGTAAAAATATTACCAGACGTGGTTGCATTATTAGCCCTCTGTGCAATAACGACATTTGACCAAGATGTTCCTCCAGAAGCATTTGCAGTTACAGACGGAAGAGATTCCGAAGCTGCGCTTGGATAAATTGAATAGACATTCCCTTGTCCATTAGCTGCATTGCTACTTTTTGTAATTTGAAAATAATATGAGGAAGCTGGCAATGTGCCTCTAAACCAAGCTGGTCGCGTATAAACTGGCGCAATACCAGTTCCGCTTGCCATAATTATATTTGTTTGTGCTGTTGTTACTGATGCGGATATATTGACTGTTCCGCTAATTCCATTGAATGTTCCAAATGATGCAATGGTAATTGTATTTGTAAACGCTGGAATAACAATATTTTGTCCAACTGCAACTGTTCCAGATGTTACCGAAACAATATTCAAAGAAGTGCTACTTGCTGCAAATGTTCCAACAAATACAGCCTGATACCCAGTTGTTGTGACAACCCACGGCCCAAGATTCATTGTGTTAGTCGCGCCATTGCAAAGAATATTGTCTCCAACAGTTAAAATCGAATGCGAAACAAATGATGGAACTGTCGCGCTTGCTGCATAAACGTAACTTGCAGTTGTGCCAGATGCAAAATTTACATTTGAAACTACTGGTCGAATTTGAGCAGGAAACCCAAGATTGCTTGCCGCATCATCGCCGTTAGTTGCTCCTGTTCCACCATAAACAACCCCTAGCGTTCCAGCCGTAACGTCTGCCACGCTCATTGGTTGCAGGCTTACGTTGGTGCCGTCAGAACGGAAATGATAGCCGCTAGTACCAATCAGCGACGTTGCGGATATGGCGTTTAATGCGCCCTGCTGCGATGTTGCCCCGGTGCCGCCTTGCGCCAGCGTCACAGCCTGAGCCGTGGACAACGCGCCGAGCGACGCCGCTGTGATTGCCGCCACGCTGGCAGTTGTCGCGTATGTCGCCCGCTCGCTGGTTGCCATCGCGCCGATACTTGCGGGCGTGATTGCCGCAACCTGTGCGGTGCTTGCTGCGCCTGCGATTTTGCTCAACGCAATACCAGCCGCCGCGTCAACATCAGCGTCAACTAACAGGCTTGCAGGCGACTGCAAAACCCCGCTGGAGTTTTTCCAAAGCCCGGTGCCGCCAACGAGCGGCAATGAAGTGTGGACGTGACTGGGAGTTCCGTCGCCAAATTGTAGCGTCGCTGTATGCCCGTTTGCGGAGGCTTTAACTTCGATTGCGATGTAAATCCGATCTGTCAGCGCAACCGTTGTTTGCGAGATCAAAACCGAAAGCGAAAATTGCGCCGAGACGTTGTTAATAATCTGCTCGCCGGAAGTGCCGATTAACGTCGGAGCGTCTGCGCCGTTGTACACGTAAACCTTAGCGCGGATTACTGTTGGCGAGTTCGTGTTACCCGTGCATAGAGCCCACACGTTAAAATCCCACAGGCCCGCCGGAATCTGTGTGACATCAGGATCAATGGGAGTTGACTCGCTGACGTACCCGCCCAAAAGCGTCCATGCTCCGCTTGTCAGCGTGCCCGTCGTGATGCTCGTTGCCGACGCTGAGCCAGTGCGCCCAAGCTGTTTAGGCGTACCGGGTAAATTGGTCGTCGGTGCGTCTGCGGCTATGTCCTGCCTCAAATAATACGTTAACCCGTTAGCGCCACCGCCGCCGCCCGTGGACGCCGTTGCTGGTGCCCATTGCGTGCCATCCCATGCAAGCACCTGCCCGCTGGTTGGTGTTGTAGCCGCCACTGCCGAGCCTTGAAGCGCCACAACCTGCGCGGACACTGCGCCAGCCGCAAGCGTTATGTCACCGCCGAGTGCAGGCGTCTGCGAGGTTGTCAGATGCCCGCCCGTTAGCGTTGCAAAGCCGGATTGTGCGCTTGTTGGTATTGCGCCGATGCTTGCCGGAGTAATTGCCGCCACCTGCGCAGTTGTTGCTAGTGACGCTAGCTGACTCGTTGGGATCGCGCCAACATCGCCAGCGGACGGCATGGCGTGCACGTGGTCAGCGCGAGAGTAGCTTTGCGACGTACCAGCCGCTGCGGTGCCTAATGCCTGCGGTGCGCTGGTTGCGCCAGCGTTGAGCATTGCGCCCGTGGGTTTTATGAGTGCCATAATTATACGGTTGGAACTGCTGTAGCACCAAAGTTTAGCAACAACTGAGTACCAGATACTGCTGTGGGTAATGTTGTTGGAACGCTGAAGTTGCTGGTGTAGAGGGCTATGCCTTTAATGACGCGAACATTTGCAATTAACCCATTAAAATATTGATCAGCAAGCGGTCTACCACCAACCAATATTTGATTATTGCTGTTATTTAGAGCTGTAGAATCCGTAAATGTAACATCACTTACCCCATTAACATATAGCGTAAATGTGTTGCCGTTTCTTACATAAGCGACGTGAGCCCATTGACCTGCTACAAATGAAGTTACAGAGGAGGGTGTGCTATCAATCCAAGTACCGTCTCCAGCAAGAATGAAACCACTACCATTATAGTTATTTAGACTTATACCACTCTGATCTGTTGGATATGCAGTTGATATAATTGCTGATTCTCCAGAGACGCTAGATGGCTTAACGAATGCTTCGATGGTGAAATCTCCACTACCGAAGTCAAATGCTGAGTTATCAGCTATTGATAGATAAGAACTACTGAACGCAGCAGCTTTAACTCCACCACCTTCATCACTCTGAGTCACAGTGCCGGTTAAATTAATTACGCGATGAAAATCAGATGTATCAGAATACCAAGGATTTGTTTCCTGTTTACTAACTACTCCGCTTCCGTTTGTGGTGATATTATAATCGCCCTCGGTAAATGACACATTAGCCGCAACCGCATCAGTGAAATTGGCAAGCCATAAATAGCTTCCGTTTGCTAACGTCTGATCGTCCGACCAATAAATATTATGCGCAAACATGTGCCCCCAAGGTGTCCATGCGTTATTGCGCCATGCTAGGATCTGCCCCGCTATAGGCGTTGCAGTCGATACCGCCTTAAGCTGCAACGACACCGCGTCCGCAGGTTGAGGTGCCCACCACGTTGGCGAAGTTGCTGGATCGTTGCCTGTGTTGGAGTTTTGAATGCAAATCCACGTCTCGCGCTGCGAGGTTGCCACCAAATCACCCTGCGTGTAGGTCGCGCCAGCCGACCACGCACGCCCGCCGATGTCAGGGCTACCACCGCCGCCGCCGATGCCTTTAAGTATTGCTCGGATGCTTACTTCGGCCCCTACTGGAGGCGGCTCGCTAAATGTCAACGTGGTGCTTGCAACCGTCCAACCGCTTGGTTGGTCAACACCACCAACGCTTACGAGGTAACCGCCTGCGTCCGTTCCTGTGCCGCCCGCAATCGTAAATGCAACCTGAGATCCAGTTCCCACGCCGAGGTTGAGATAAGTTCCCGCTGCAAGCGCCACACCTAGCTGCACAACGCCGGGGTCTGCGCCTAGATAGACGTCTCCCGTTGTGGTGTTAACGGCTAACTCCCCTAACGCAAGGGAGGTAGGATACCCCGCTCCCGTTACGGCGTTGCGCTTTGGTACGACTGGGACGATTGCGTTGGACATGGTTTAGTAAGTGCCGCCAGTGATCGTGTCGATGGCGAGGACGCCGAATCCGTCTACTTGTAAGCCCGCGCCGACCTTGATGCCGCCCAACTGGGAGGTCGTAGCCGCTGGCAGCGTGTAGGTGCCTTGGATGGCTGACAGCACGCCTGCGCCGTCAATTGCGAGATTAGCCCCAACGCTAATTGCTCCCAATTGCGCGGTGGTTGCCACTGGCAACTGCGAGCTAGTCAACACACCTGCGCCGTTAAGCGTTGCAACGCCATTAAGTGCGCCTAACTGGGTGGTAGAGATTGCGCCAACATTAGCAGGCGTCAGCGTTACGTTGCCGTTTACTGGGCCCACGCTGTTTACGCTGATGACCTCGGACGTAGCACCGTTGATCTTATCCCAAGTCGTGCCGTTGAACGCAAGGATGTCGCCAGCAATAAACGAGGTCTTGCCGTCGATGGCAGTGCCGACAGTTGCTGTATTAGCTGCAACATAGTAATCGCCAGTCTTAGCCGTGCCAGCGCCTACGACGCCGCCGGAAGCGATTACAGGCGATGTATTGACCGTCCACGCGCCCTTGTAGTGCAGCTGGCCAACAACGCTCGGAGGCAACTGCGCGATAGCAATGTAACCCGAGCCGTCAAGCTGCGGGATGCCGCCAGCAATAGCGGACTGCGTTAGCCCGGGGATCTGCGACGTAGCCAACGTGCCAATCTGTGCCGAGCTAATCAGCCCCGCGCCAGTAAGCTGCGGCACGCCGTTAGCGGTCGCAATTGTCGTTAGCTGCGACGTCTGGACGCTGCCTGCCGTTACGTCAACGGGTGTTGCTGCGTTGCCTTGGACGAATAACCGCCCAGTGGCGGTGTTGACAGCGATTTCTCCCAGCGTCATGCCAGTTAAGGCCGTTGGTGCTGCGGTTGATAGTGCGGTCGCGTTGATGCGCGGGACGATTGGGACAATTTGATTGCTCATGGGTAGTAAATTAGTAAGTGCCTGCGGTTGTAGTCATTGGCACCCATTGAGTGCCGTTATAGGTGAGAGTCTGTTTATTGCTTGGTGCTACGTCAGCAATAGGAACGCCCTGCAATGAGGTTGCGTCAGTACCCGTGCCGCCGGAACCGGGAAGTCCCGGTATACCAGTCAGGATTTCAATTGCGACAATGCCGCATTCAGTTGAGCAACTCATTTTGCAATAGTAATACGGCCTACTAATAATGCCAACCTTAAACCGTCAACCACTCTTGTAGCCCACAATCTAAGCGTTGCAGTTTGCGCGGTTAAAGTGCCAGTAATAGTGTGGCTTATAAAAATTCTAGCAGTTTCTGGGTCACAAATTTGCACTTCAGGAACCGCTAAAGCAGTGTTATTAGCCGCAGTTAATGTAGCATCAAATGTATAAGCAGCAAGTGGAGTAGGCCCACCACCATCATCCAATAAGCGGAATCCAATAAACCAGTCTGCTCCAACCGTTAAACTTTGTGCTGTACGAGCGGGTGTCATTTTATGAAGCAGGATTTAATGCTGAATCGCAACAACCACTTATGGTTTGCGCGTGTTGTGGCCATGCCTTCTCCCAACGCAATTCGTCTGTTGCCGAATGATGTGCATTTAATGGGCATGAAGGCAGTTCTTCAAATAAAGTATTGCTAGCTTTGCACCCTATTCTAGCAGAACAAGCTTGGCAAGTACGAAAACGCTTTTCAATCAGCCAGCGAGGGAGAGTGGTCATAGGTCTTCCCACTCCCATTTTACCGTGCATTTCATTTCAAAATTTCCGTTAAAGCCTTCGTATGATTGACTGGATATTGCTTCCGCGCTCCAACTTAAACTGGTGTCAGTTTCTTCAAACGTTGTGTCGTGTTTTCGATCCCATCCCCAAGCATCTGTTTCAGGAAAAAAATCTTGCGTTGCATCCTCATAAGGTAACCCATCGCCTCTATCTGCATTTGTTGGTAACAATGTCCAAACTTGCGGAAGAGGAATGGTTTTTACGTATTCAAGAAATTGAGAGCATATTTTTTGCTTTTTATTAAAAAATGGAAATCCAATTAATTCATCGTTATTAGGATTCCATCCTCCCATAAATTGACGCAACTCTTGATAATGATATTCATCAGTTGGGAAATTATTAACCCAATCTTCAAAATTTATGTTTCCAAATTTATCAATTAAAATTTTTCCCGATTCATTTTTTTTAGCTGATCGAGTGTACCCAATTCCAGCGCCCCCCGGTTTGCTAAAAAAATCTATGTAATTTAATAGAACTACTGGAATTTGTTTTACAACGGCGGTGCCGCTTATGCTTTGCGGTGGTTGTCCCTTAATAGTGTCTGTTCGACTTGATGAACAATTGATAATTTGATCAGGATCATTGACTAAAGAAAACTGTACGCCGCATTGTGCATGTCCTCCGCACAAAGATCTTCCATGCCCTCCAGCTTTGTTGCGAAACATCAACCAGTCGTTTTTTGTAGCAAACAATGTTGGTATTTTTCTTTCAGACAATGGTTTTTGAGGAATTGCGTACTCAGGATCGTTTGGAGCATTTGGATAATAAACTGGAGATGCAGTTTTGTTTAACCAACCATCAAGCCATTCTTGATAATCTTTTTTATTTTCAAAAATAGTTTCATCGGGATTTAATGCAAAGTTTTCTGGCAAATTTGGAACAGTTCCATCTTTATTTTTGTAATAAAATGGAATGCCTGCGCTGCCTTGAATTGGTTTTACTGGTTGCCTAATTAACAATTTGTCAATAAGTGGAACATCCCCGCCAGCAGTTTGATCAACATAATATGAGGATGGGTAGTTATAACCTATCCCTTCACCAAAAGCAGGATAGGGATATCCCATTGAAAAATCGCGAACAATTGGCGTGTCAATTTGTTTGTGAGCCCATCCGGTTGACGATAACTGCTTTGCTCGACCTAAAAAATTAGGGCAACTCAATTCTCGTTTTGTAAAATTTAATTTGGGCGGTAAATGTCCCCAAGTCCCCTCTGCTAAAAAACTGCTAACAATTGAACCATTATCACCAAACGAATTATAATTTGATGCCCATTTATAATACACGGTTACCGTAAAATTCTTAAACAATAACCGCGCCTGACAATTTTGAGCACTCATGACGTTTCAGGTGGTGGTTCGGGTAATGCAAGATCGCAGACGCTGGGAATAGGCGCACTGCACAGGTTTTGAATTCGCTGTACAGGCGTCTCTCCGCTTGAGTCCGTGTCGATGTAAGCGATTGGATAGTAAGCGTATTGAGTGTCAGCAGGGGGTATTTCCGCTTCATTCTTAAACTGCACTTCCTTCACTGCAGTATCATCGGTCACAAACTCAACCTGCATATAAACCCAGCCGTCATTCCAATCCATCGTAAGCGGTGGGTCGTTGTTGGGCAGCATACCAATCGGCAGCACTGGTGGGACGCCTACCATGCCCCAAGCGATGCTAAATTTCCAGTCCTCCCCCTCGTTAGCGGTTGTGACATTGAACGGACAGACCGCAACCGAGCCGCCACCATCACCACCTCGTGCTATAGCCAAAGACACACCTCTAGGCGATTGCAGCACAGTGTATCCGTTTCCGGGAGCAATACGGTTTGCCATCACTGTTCTGACCAAAGAATTATAATTGTCAGGCGTTAATCCTCGCCCATTTTGTATTTCTTGAGGAATCATAATTAGCCTTCTGGACTATAAATTAAAGGGTTCCATCCTTGACCATTAGCTGCACTTCCTAACCATTCGTAACTGTTGCGCCAAAGTTCACCTTCTTGGTTTCCACGAGCTGCTGATAATATAAAGTTAACTCCGGCTGGGGGAGTAATGCCCAATGCTTGCACTCCTCTGTTTTCTATTTTACCTAAATTAGCTTGGCTTGGAGGTCTGTCCTCTAATGCGGTAGTTCTAAGGACAATTCTTGAAGAATAAAATGTTTCAAATCCTTTAATGTATTTAGCGTAAAAAAGAACAAATTGTGCATCAGTTTCAGTTGATGGATTCCAGTTTACTGGATCTGTAGCTTGTCCAGCTTTCCATTTAAGCCAATTTGATTTTACTTTAGCGTCAACTTCTTTAAAAAGATTGTGAGTTTCTAATGGATCATTGGCAACCGAACCATCTACGCCGCCTTGATAAACTTGTTGCTCTTTGCTTACTTTTTCTTCAACACAAGTCCAAACAGTATCGCTTTGTTCAAGACGATACGCTTTTACATCAGTGTTAGGTGTAATTTCAGTTACAGACTGATATGTAGTAGTAGTAGTAAGAACCTTTTGTACATCTACGGCTTCTTCAACTCTGGTAACAATTGCCATATTATTGCGAATAAATATCAGTGTCCCATCCTTGCCCGTTTATGGCACTACCTAGCCATTCGTAAGTGTTGCGCCAGACTTCTCCTTCTTGAACGCCTCGTGCTGCTGTAAGCAAAAACGAAACATTATCGGGCACTCTTCCTTGAATATCTGGGATTTTGTTGATGTAATCTTCATTTATCAATCCCATGCCATATTGATCTGGAGGCCCACTTTCAACGCCAGTTGCTCTCAGCACAATTCTTGGTGCATTGTATACTACAAATCCGGAGCTATACATTTCGTAAAACACACTAAAGATTTCATTGCCAGTTTTATTGGGGTCCCAATCTACTGGAGTTGTGCCTTGGCCTGTTTTCCATTTAAGCCAATTTGTTTTTATGTCTGATGGAACATTCTTGAACATCACATGAGTTTCCAAAGGCTCACTGTTTACTGTGCCATCAACTTGCCCTTGCCAAACTTGTTGTGATACGTCGAGGTATTCTTCTGTAAGTGTAAAAATGCCTTGAAAATGTTCTTGACGATAAGAGCGGGGATTATCTGGGGCCGCAGGTTCCATCCGCTCGGTGCTTTGCCGAGTAACAACGTGCGTGATGATCTTTTGCGGATCTTGTATCCGTTCGATTTTGCTGATGACTTCTGGCATATTATTGAGACATTAAATCTGGAACAAGTCCCGGTATAGTGGGCACAGTTCTAGTTCTGCCTTGTGCCACTAATTGCTCCAACAACGAAGATGTACGTGTTTGTTGCACCAACTGTTGACGTTGCACATCCAGCGTGACATCAGCACCAAAAGATAAGCCCCCGCCGCCGGACTTGGTTAAATCGCTTACAATTGAAGAAAGAGGCTTTATTGCCGCCATCGGTGGGATTTTAGGAAGATTTTCGTCTTGTTTGGGGCCAAATAATGCTGCTTTAGTTTCTTCAAATAAGGATCTGGGAATAGGAAGCACACCGCCTATCATGCCTTGATCGTTTTGATCTTTAGGTTTAAAAGCACCAATAGTTTTTTCAAGCACATCTTTTTCCCAACCTGTTTCAAAAGCTGGCAACGATATGTCGGGTTTTCCTTTATCTTTATCTCCTCTTTCTTTTTTTTGCGCTTCAGTTTGAAACCTAACTAACCCAAAAGTAATTGCTGTTACAAAATCTAAAAATGTATTGCCAACCGATTTTGCTAATAAATTTGATCCTGCAACAAACAAATTAAAAATTGTGTTAAATACAATGTCTAAAATTACTTCTAAATTTAAAATAAATTCTCCTACAGCTTTTCCAGCTAAATATAAATCTTGTACGGCATAAGCTATTAATTTAGCTAACCCAAGCCACAAAGGCGCAGTTTGTGCAAAAAATTCCTGTCCAATTGCTAAAAATGAATCTTTTATTAAAGATAATGTAGCTGATATTTCTTTAAATGTTCCCCCGGCTTTTTCTAAATCTGCGGCAGCGGGATTTGCTTGTTGTTTAGACAATTCAAGGTTTTGAGTGGTAACTACTGCTGACATTTTGCCGCCCTTTTCAAGACCAAACAATTGAGTCATGGCAGCAAGATATTTTCCTGCGTCTTTCGCTCGATCTCCTGCGGATGCCAATGTTTGCAGCATCTCTGCATTGGTTTTACCAACAAAGTCTTTAGATCCAAGTCCTAGTGCCCTTAATGCATTGCTAGCCCGAGATGATGGATCTTTTAAGTTTTCAATCTCCATGCGAGCTTTTGCCATCATGGGCGCAAGGTGCGTCATTTCGAGCCCTTGCTTTTCAAATGCACGTTGCAGTCCTAGTACTTGTGTCATGGTAAAGCCACTAGCCTCTGCAATGGCTTCCATTTCCTTGGCGTACTGCATTACTTTAAACCCCGAAAAGGCACCAACTACAGTACTAACTGCTGCTGCCAGTCCTAGCACTGGTATTGTGCCAGACGCTGCCGCAGCAGCAAGCGTGTCAAATGCCGCGCCTAAATTTCCAGTCATTAACCCCTTGGAAATGTCGCTTGTTGCTTTTGCAAAGCCACCCATTGCGTTTCTGGCTTGATTTAAGCCAGTCAACAATCCGTCAATCTTTGCGCCGATTTCTACAAAAAGTGCCATAATGCTACCCTAGTTTCATCTTCTTTAGATAATCGGCAAATGCTCGATTCATGGCATTTGCTTGTTGAATAATAGCATAGTTTATATTGAATTGAATTCGATTGTAATCTTCGTGCTTGGTGTCGTTTATCACCTTAAAAATTGCTTTGGCATCAGTCAACGTCTTAACCATCGAACCGGGGCCAGCTTTGCCACTAACCCATGCCGGAGGATTTACGCCTGCCTCTTGTGCTCCCTTCATCCAGCCACTAGGAACCCATCCTTGCCATTTTACAAGCTCGGTGAATACATTCTTGTACGTTGATTCCCAAATAGGCACACGAGGCTTTCCAACAATACGCTTATTGAGCCCTCTATTGGTTTTGTGCAGCTTAACAAAATAATCAATCCCAGCATTGAGCTTTCCGGGAGTTGCGTCTGGTCCAAAAAAGTTAATTAATCCCTGCCGTCCTTTTTTTGTGCTTGTCCAATCCCGATACTTTTTAGGAATTGGACGAAACATCTTTCTCATATCCTTCTGAATCTGAATCTGTCCGGCTTTGCGTCCCTGCATAAAGCTAGGTGCCTTATTAGACATGGGAGGTGTAAACGTAAAGACTCGACGCATAACCCCTCTAAATGCCGTGCGAACCACTTCTATGGGCATTTTCTTTGTGGTTGCCAATTGTTTCTTTAAAGCCGCATCAAATTGCTTTAATGCTTCATCAAAACTCAATGTCGTCAGAACTTTCGGCATGATATTTTTGAGTTAGATTTTGAAGCAGACTTTCAACTTCAGCAATCTTTTCTTTGGGAGCAGGTTTAATTGTCCACGCGCCTTCTGCCCAGATTGCGGCGTGATAATATTTTAATGCCCGAGCAAAAGGGAGTTCATCAAATATAAATTGTTCTGAAAAATGGTAATTTTTGGCCAGAATGAAAACTAAACTTTCTTTCCATCCCGGCCCTACAAGTTTGGGGGCGTTTTGGGATCTGGTTCACTTCTTGGCAAAACTTCAACTCGATTGACGTTAATCAAATCCATTTGCCGTTTACACCACCCCGAAATGGCCGGAACATTATATAGCGGAAAATGGTCAATAAAATCTTTGATTTTATCTAAAAGCGTTTCGTCTTGAATAGATTGTCGAATGCTTTTGGGTGTTTCGCTTTGAATATACACCATTGCAATTGCTTGTTCTACATCCGTCAATTGTTTGTCGGAAAGAAACTCAATTGCTGTTTGAGTAGTTAATGTCCACGGTCTTAGTTCAAAACCTGCTACCGTTTCGTTAGATAATTGAAATGCACTCATATTAGACAAATCTTGCTAACTCTTTTTTCAGCCATTCTGGTGAATTGGCGTATACCACAATTTGCTGATTGCCTTTGCGAACACGCAACCCAACTGCAATGTCTTTGGCTTGCCGCTTACCATCACGAGCGTTGTCTCTAAATGCTCGCATTACAGCAATAGGATGGAATCCGGCCTCGGTGCACCACTCTACTGAATTCCACTTTTTCTCAAAGTCTTTCCAGTGCATCTTTTCTCCGGCAACGTCCACGGGTTCAGTGTCGTCAATAAACCAAGTGCAGTATTGCTTGCCGTTTTCTTCTACACGCTCAATGTTGCAAGCTTCGTGAAACTTGCCACCAATTGTGCGCCATGCCATTACCATGTCGGTATTTGGCGATTTAACTGGGTCTTCGTTGTCTCCAACAAACCTAATAATTGTTCCTACTTTCATATTTGTTACTTAATCTTCATTTGCGTATTGGAATGCAGTTCCTGACATTGACCATCCAATGAAATCATCGTTTTTACTATTGTTGGTTGACGATGTCACTTGAAATATCCCGGATACTCCCGTAGGTGCAGTGCTTGCTCCAACTTGATAAGGATTTGATCCCTTTCCAGAAGCTGAAACATCATATTGCAAATCATAAATATGCGTGCCTCCTGCTGTTCCAGTGCTAGAAATCAATTGTTTAAACGTGCTTTTATGTTCAATTGAAACAGATTCAACGGTTCCACCACCATTGGAAATTAAGCTTACGCCAAATGTTGCCATAAATTATACGTGTAAAGTGTAAGTAACTTCTGCTGTTGCAAAGTCATCATTTGTTTCTGAAACTTTTGATGAAGTAATGGTTGCTCCAATAAATTCTCCTCCGGCGGGCGCAACAGTCATATAACCAAGTTCACCTTTAGTTTTTAAATTTGTGGTTGTATAAGACCTTGGTTTTTGATGGTATACAACCGTTTTGCCATCTTTGTCGCGAATGTTTGCAGTTTCAATCGTTGTTTCTTCTGACGATTCTTGCAAATATCCAGCAGGCGCTGTTTTTCCGTAAGTTATAGCTCCAAATGTAACTGGCATATGATTAAATGGGTGAAAATCCTACAATGTACTGCATTGGTGTTTGCCAATGCCTTTCGGCGTGAGCTTGATCGCTATTAAATGGTTTGATGCCATGCAACTGTACCACATTGCTAGAAATGGTCAATGTCTTCATAAACGTAGAGACATCGTAACAAAGTTGATAATGCTGGTCAGGCGTTGTGTCGTCTGCCTGAGAGCATACTAAGGTGGTCAAATGCCCTCGTTGCAGTGGAGATGAAATAACTGTGTCAGAACGAAGCTCCAAAATAATAGCGGGCATTGTAATCCGGCCATCATCCTGCGGTAATCCAACGTAAACGTCAGGAAACCGTGTTCTAAGCTGCGCAGCAACTGCTTCTGTGAATATTCCGTCAATCATCTGCTTATATCTTCAAGGCTAATATGCCACGAGATTTGATTGTTATTTGTGACGTTAATAACTCGGCGTTCTATGCCATTGATTGTGATCTTTTCTCCCTTATTAGGAGGAATGGGCATCGCATCGCAAGCAATTGCTATGGTAGCTGCCAGATGACTTTGAAAGCCACCGTAGTCGATGACTTCAGATGTATCCAAAAAGTTAACAACTCCATTATGTGTCATTCCGTTATACTGGAATGGCGTACCTACAAAATCTACCGTTTGATTAAAAGCGGCTAAATTTTGTAAGAAAAATGGACTCATTTGTCTTTGGACTTCTTGGCAACAAAAGGAACGGCTATTTTGCGTCTTTGACTAACTTGCAAAAACGGGAAATATTCCACTAGCACTGCGCCTTCGATATTTGAACTGTAAACTTGTGCCGCTGCGGAGCGGTCAGGGCCGATATACTCAACCCTGACCTCTCCAGAAACGGTATGACTTAATACTAGGTGCAAGCTTTGCATCTGTGCTTAGTTAGCGGAGGAAACCAAACGCTGACCAGCAGCAGTGTTACCCTTGGCAACACCAAAGATCCACTTAAGGTACACCGTGCAAGCCAGTGTAGAAGGATCAATGTACTCAACGGCAGCGGCAGACATCCCAGTCACTTCGTCCGTGATGATCTCAAAGTTACCGGGGAAAGGTACGCCACCTGCGCCAAATGCTTCACGAGGATCGAGCGGAGGACGGGAAGCAAGAATGACGGATTCCTTTGTTCCGGCAAAGCCGATCATGTTGTTTGCCGTAGGAATTGCAGGGTATTCAAAGATACGCGCAAATCCAGCGGTCTGAATCAACTCGCCTTGCTCAATTGGGTCGGTGCCGGGAGCCAAGAACGACTTGTAGAAGCGGTTCATGCGGGGATCTTCCAACAACAATCCGTACACATCAGAGGAAACTGCGGCATAACGCTCGCCGTGGATACCGCGAGAAACCAACGCCTTGCGGAGGTCAACCATCGTTGTATAATCAGGCGTTGCCTGTACAGTTTCGTTTGTGAAGTTTGCGGTTGTCCACAAAGCAGCAACTGCGTCCACCATGTAGTTTGCCATTGCACGAGCAATAGGTTCAGCCTGTTCACGGATCAAATTTCGATTCGTGGAATTAAGCTGCGCAGCGGTGAACGTAGCTCCAACTTTCTTGTCGTAAGAAAGCGTCACAGGAACGTCCGTGGTGGTAACGTCAGGAATAGAATCCGTAGCGTTAACAACGGTAGGAATGCTTTTCAAACGAGTAATAACCGTTTGATTCTGCAATGCACCCATTGGGTCGAGATCGAGCGTAATGCTACGCAGTTCTGGACGAATGGTGTAAACGAGTGACAACGCTTCCTGAAGGATAAGCGCACTATTTAATGTTCCTAACTGGTTGGACATATATTATCTAAAAATTAAGGGTTGTTGATCTGATTAAGAAACTCGGTGCGAATACGCCCACGTTCGCGACTGTTAGTTACTCCCTCTAGGCGTTCTGCTAGGGATTTACGTGTCACAGAAGCTTCTTCCGGCACAAGTGCAACGGGTTCAACTCCAATACTTGCGACAATTTCTACGGCTTTTGCATTAGCATTAACTTCTGCCGCTTTTGCAGCTTCCATTTCTACGCTCAAAATAGCTTTCTCTGCCGCTAAAGTTTCATACGCCAACTGAAGCGCGGCGTTGTCTTGTTTTAGCTTTGTGAACGCTTCAAGAACTGCATTGTGTTCAGCTGTTAACTGGTTAAAAGCAACAACATCTGATTTTGCTGCATTTAAAGCGGACAAAGCGTCAGCTAATGTTTGCGGAGAATCCATAAAAACTGTTTAATCTATTTAATCAACTAATGCAAGCAATTTCGCATACGCTTCATTTTCTGTCAATGTGCAATCATCAATCAGATTATATGCTTTTGCGCGTGATGCTAAATAAAGTTCACCTTGCATGGCTTCGTCGCCAACTTTGCGATATTTGAGAATGTTGCCCTTAAACATAGCATAGGAATCATCAACAAGTCTTTGGAGACTAGCCCGTTGCTCTGAAGTTAATGATGGGCCGGAACCTGCGCCTTTTAACGATCCAGAAACAATGGGGTCCCATTTTAGTCCCCTAGCCGTCCACTCCGCAGAGCAATCAATCCAGCCGATGATAACGCCAATACTACCAACCATTGCAGATTGCGACGCATATATTTTTGAACAAGAAGAAGCTAGGAAATAACCGGCACTGGCAATTGTTTGATCAGTCCAAGCAACTACTGGCATTCTGCGAGCCATTGCAGCAATCTTGTCAGCACATTCTGCCAACCCTTCGCACGCACCGCCCGGTGTATCGAACTCAATCCAAACTCCCTTGCATCCAGCGGCATCTGCCATTTCAAGGTCTTCTTCAAGCCATTCGTAATCGTACCCGCCACAGATGGCCTCTAGCTTGCTAATGCCTTTTGCCATGACTCCGCAAATGCTGATGTGCGCAATGCCGTTGATCGACATTTCCATTGGTTTTCTGACATTAACAAAAGGAGCAACTTCCGGGTTGTCCGGCATCTGGTCATATTCTGCTCGTGCTAGCTTATTGCGAAGTAATTGAGCAACTGCAATTTGTCCCCCTTCTTCTAGTGCCCAAGGACGAAGGTTAATCTTTGAAAGAATGCGAGCCAGTTTCATTAGTCGATGGAAGGTTTAGAGGTCTTTTCCTGAGGGTTTCCGTTAGGAGTTAAAGTTATAAAGGAATCCAGCGGAAGCCCACTGCGTTCCATGCGTTCGCGAATTGCTAATGCTTCTTTCTCGCGCAAATCCAAATGTTGTTCCAACGTGGAACCGCCTTCTCCCACAATATCGGTCATGGTGCGTAATCCTGCGCGATAAGCATCCAGAGCAGAAGCGTTAGCGTAGCCTTGATCGGCAGTTAAAATTGCAGGCCGAGTAAACGTCCATTTTAAGAATCCACCCTCGTCCTTGCCCTTGTAAGGAGGCAGAATACCGAGCTTAATGGCTTTACTCACAACGTATCCAATGCGGCGACGAGAAGAGACACGAAGCAAATGCTGTGTTCTTTGAATCTTGCGGTTTACTTGCTCGATAACCATGCGGGTGTCTGCACCTCCAAGACCGGGCTTCCAGAAGAACTCTGGGGGGAACCCTCCAGCAAGCATGGCATTGCGCAAAAGCCTTTCTACCAAACGATCTGTAGCTTCAGTTGGAATCTTGTTTTCAAGTTGTTCCAACTTCTCTCCGGCTCCGGCCCTAAAGTATTGAATGGAACCGCCCATTCTTTCTTCAACCAAAAGCCCAGATTGCCCAACCGCTGGCATATCGTTTAATGCGTAGGCCGGATCAATCGGATCTGCTACACCCATTTCGTTGTGAACAATTAACCCCAGCGTGGAAGCTAGCTCGGCAGCTTGCCGGATATTGTTACCGATGTTTAGTGTGGTGCGAAGATCGCGAATGGCAGCGGTAAAAGCCGGAAAGCCACGGCTTTGATCTGGTGCAACCGATTCCATAGTCAATTGCATATTCTGGGCCGAAATATCGCGGTCTTGCTCCTTAGTGGGGCCAATCAAACGGTAGGCTACTGGGCGTCCTTCTGCGTTCTTAATAACCCCATTCCATTGGTGCAATCCACGATATTTTCCAGTCAAAACTTCTTGTGAACCATCGCGTGAAGTGATTTGATGCCAAGCAACTTGCTGGAACATTGGAAATCCATTCTTGGACTCTGTAAATATAGTTCCGCAGTCTCCGTCACGAGTCAACATGATGACTTCACGTATCAAACCTTGAGCCCACGTTGAACCATCAGTGTAAGCAACGTTTACCCAGTCATGCAACCATGCTTCCGCCTTTGCGCCCCATTCCTTGTCTTCGCCTTGAAAGACCGGGGTAAAAGAAGAACCAACAACATATTGCGCGAAAGAATTTACACAATTGGTAATTGCTCCGTAGTTGTAATACAACCGATTTGATGCACTAACTAAAACCCTGTACTCAGAAAGTGTAACCTCTTTATCAAGTGCACGTTGGTGCGTAGGCCAATACGGACGCTCGGCCCACCAACCGCCTTCAATAAGGCGCATATTTTGAAAGCGGTTATATTCCGCTTTTGGTTTCAGCAACGAATTGCCACTGAACAGGTTCCGAATCTTATTTAGTAACTCCATTACATGAAACGAACCGTAGTTCTAGTTTGAGGTCTGCACCATCCTTTATCCTTATGGTCTATCGCAAGTTGAGCGTATTGAGCAATCTCCAGCGGAGACAATGCGGTTTGAGCAAAAAATGTAAATGCAGATCCGTTTACTGAGCTTGAAATCATGGTGCCATGACTTTGTAATGTGGCATCAAATTTACCATCCCTCAAGGCATACAATTCATCAGTGCTCCTTGAAAGAAATAAGCTTATGATTAGGCGGGCTGATTGCATATGCTAATATTGTAAAACCCTAGTCCGGCTAGCAAACTAGAGTTTTACATTTAAGGGGAAGTTTAAAACGAATTTACGCTACGATTGTAGCACTGTTTTGTCAATGTCTATCTCTATTTCAGTAATGTCTGGCAATAACCTCAACAACAATGCCGCCGTAACCTGCATGGCTTCACAATCCCATAAATGGTTAGGTCGCCCCACAAACGTCCATCGCTTCCTTAGCCGTTTGGTTGTTTTATCTACAGTATCACGCTTTACTTCCGAATTGAGGTGCCGCCGATATTCCTCCGGCACATCCTGCGGAAACTCCCATGTTGGTGCGCCAATGGATCGCAAACGTGCTAGAATGTCTTTTACGGGATCTGAAGCCCAATAGAAGTACAAAATCCAAGCCCGCCCGCCATTAGGTGCTTTTGCGCTTGGTGCTAAAACTTTATCGGGTGCCGAATACAATCTTCTGTACACCTTTCCATTACTATCCTTTACTGTGAACGAATCCTGCCCGCGCCCGATTAAAGCAGTCCAACCGTACTTGGCACACCTATCGTAAACTGTTCCGTGAAAGCTATTACCGGCGTCCATGAATGTCTTTTTGTCTGAAATCTTGAAGCGTATTTGAAGCTCTCGCAGATTGTTTTCCGTAAGTACCCGGCCAGCAAATATCAATCTCGATGTTCCATTCTTGCACCAAGCTCGGATCACGGCCCAATAATGGTCTTGTTGAACATCTATGGTCATCATGCGTTCCGCTTCATCCAAAATCTTTTCCCCGTCCTTTAAGTCTGAGGCAAAATACTCCGATGCTTGCATATCGACCACTGGCAATTCAGCCTCTGCCGCCCACGGTTGTGCCATTCGCTTTAACTTAAAGTCCTTTAGCGGCTCAATTAACCCTAGATTCTTAGCTTCCTGCGCCTTGATCCACGCGATCACCAAATCAGACCACTTAATCCACCACACACATTGTGCTGGCAAGTGATAACTTTTGTGTCCCGCCATGAAGTCACCGTCTTCAACTATCCATTCCGAGCGTTCAGTGATGCTTCTTCGCCCCTGCGACGTATCCAGCGTTACGTGCTCGCACTTTGGACATTCATGCCTTACTGATTCTACCACCGAGCCCCATTGCCATTCACCTTCCGGCGTTTTGCATTCATCGTACTTAATGTTGGTAAAGTCTGGCTTGATCCATTCCTCACATTTTACGCACTTATGTGCCCAATAATGCCTTTGCCCGGTGCGCCATTCGTCGTCTAGTGAATGTGGCGATTCCCAAGCTTGGCTTACTAACAATGTTTTACGGTCAAACCTATCGTGATGTCTTGCCTTGAATTGGCCAATCAAATCCGAATACGTCCAACATTCATCCAAAAACAAATGACGAACAGACTTCTCCTGAGCATTGCTGACGTTTGCGCCTCCAGCCAATAATGGCATATGCGGGAATACAATTGCATCCTTTCGCTTAGAATGCCTGTTTGCTGGCATTAACGAGCGAACCTGCGGGCAATTGTCCAGCACTGGCAATAGCCTTGTTTCTAGCCATTCTTTAGCCGTTTGATCCGTCTGCGTAATTGCCAACATTGGCCCGGGGTCTTGTGCCACAATCCAACACGATAATGCTTCCAATAACGTCGATTTGCCTGCTCCCGTACACGCACGCACCATTATCTGGCGAATGTGCGGATCTGCGTAATCCTTAATTACAGCATTCCACCACGGCCCCTGTTTTCGGTTAAACTGAGTTGATCTGGCTGAATGCGGAAACCTGACATTGCTTTCTAGCCAATCTAATGGATCGCCATTGAATGCTATCGTTAATCCAGCGTTTAGCCCCGAATAAATTGGTCGTATAATTGTTGCCATAATTGCTTATTCCTTTGCTATCTCAACACCTAATCGTTCTGCCAGATTAGTCATTAGTATGTTCCACTTTGTTACCAATATTGCCCTAATAGCATTTTCATCTGGCAATCCGCATAACATTGCTGGCAAGTCATTAAGCATTGCTTTGCCTTCTGCCGTGAACATTGCAGCGGCACCCATTGCTGATTCGTATACCTCGGTGCGCAAAATTAATTCCGCACGTTCCTTTTTAACAATGGCATCCAACCTATCGCACTCTAATAGTGTTTTACGAAGCTTTGCCTCGGCCTGCCCCTTGGGAGCTTCAGCTTTTCGCTTTTCCAAGAACTCATCAATTTGCTTCAGTGAATTTAATTCAAGCCCGTTATGCTTAATCATGTACTGAAGCGTTCCAATAGGAATGCCAGTGTGTTCGGAAGCTTCTTTAAAAGTTACTGCGTTTTTACGATGCGCCATCCTATCTTTGTATGACAACAACTATCATATGGCAAGTTCTTGGCAGTTTTCATAAAAAACCTCAAGGAGACCCAACCTCACCGCCGCCGGATTTGGGTTAAAGTAGACTCCTTTAGGGGGTATGGAACTAGATTGGTAGACATTAACTAATGTCACCTAAAATAGTGGAATTTAAAAGCTCGAGGCGTGGAGCTCGAGGCGTGGAGCTCGAGGCGTGGAGCTCGAGGCGTGGAGCTCGAGGCGTGGAGCTCAGGCCGTAGAGCTCGAGGCGTGGAGCTCGAGGCGTGGAGCTCAGGCCGTAGAGCTCGAGGCGTGGAGCTCGAGGCGTGGAGCTCAGGCCGTAGAGCTCGGGCCGTAAAACAAAAAGACCCACACCGTTTTCAGTGTGGGTCTTTGCTTTTAGTTTGCCGGGTTGTTTACTTCCACCCAAATGCTTTGCCGACTAAAAAGGTAAGCAAAATGGGAAGGACAACGGAAAGGAGCGTGAGTTTCATTTGTATTTTGAAACCTTAAATCTGCTCAAGGAGCGGCCAAACATTCCAACAAAAAAACAACCTAGTGTAGTTTCCACCTTTCCCAATCCAATGCGATGCACTAGCCACGCAGGAACATGGCAAACTCCGTAGCGTTTTGTCTTGTATGCGAGATTTTCTAGTGTGTACGCAATTTGATCCAATGTCGCCTCTTGAGCTTCTTTTTGAGTTTTCTTTGTGCGACCGTTTTTAGGGTGTAAGTTGTTTCTCATTTTATGTTTTTAGGTGTAGCTTGTACGGGGGGAGAGGATTAGTGGAGGCGATAGACTGCCGTTTGTACGTCTTTAGACCAACATGCCCGGCAATCTAAACACTTGTTGCCTTGCTGCGACGAAGGGCAAAGATGCTTTCCTTGCGCCTCGCCTTCTTTTGTGTGCACTTCGCTTGTGGTGAGTCCCATATTTTCGGCCAGGGAATTAGGCCCGGCCTTGTCTACCATATAACCCGAGAGACGAACGTTCAGATTATCAGGAAAAGGGCCGCAAAGCTCATAGTATTCAGAGACGATTCTGTATTCTTTAGTCGGCAACCAAAATTGAATACCCGGCAAGGCTAAAGCGATGCGCACGATGTCCTTAAGATTCTTCAGGGACTGCAAATCCCCCGAATCGAACCAACGAAAAAAACCGCTTTTTTCTTCGTCGCGAACCTTGCAAACCATTGCGAACCACCAATTTTTTTGCGCCATCAGCGAAAGGCGATTGTGTAACACGTTGGAAACGTTTGGCATGCGGTAAAAACCCTTTAAAGCATAGCAGCCATGACAAACGCTACCGACAACCTGCGCAAGTTTGCTACCTATGCCGCAAGCTAAAGCTGTAACACTCCAAGACTTGCAGGGCATTTTGGACGTTTCCGAGAGCGTGAGATTTTCCAGTGTGGTGTTTGTTATGTTTTTCATTTTGTTTTTTGTAGTTTGTTGAATTTGTGGAGTTTGCTTAATTTGTTATCTCAACGGCCTTTACATCTTCTAGACATATGTGCTTAGGGTTGGTTTCTATAAAAGATAGTCGCGCAAAATCTGCACATTTTTGACTAATAATAGCAACAAGCTTCCCTTTATAATATATTTGATAAGTTTTCATTTTGTTTTTTTTAGTTTGCTGATTTTGTGGAGTTTGGTTGGTTATTTGTGCTTGGCCATGTGGCGCAAAATGCGAACCCTTTCGCTTCGCGAAAAAGTACACAACTCGTTGTCGGAGACAACTCTACTGGTGCGCCATCCTTGGATGTAGACACTATACCAAGAGATTCTTCCATCGTTGTGTAATTTCACTTTCATTTTATTTGTAGTTTGTTGAACTTAGTTGAACTTAGTTGAACCAACGGGATTGGATGCCCTTCCCAAAGCATCGCCTGAAATAGGCTCTTAATTCGGTTCCATCAAAATGAGGGTAAGCGCCCCTCGTGGAATCCCATAAAAGGCGAGAGCAAAGCTTACAAACTGAAGCTCTATATTCCGTAGCATAGTATTGCACTGCGGTGTAATCCAGTTCTCCATTGAAAAGTGAGAGGCGACTAGTTGAGCTAAGCGCCTCAAGTATCGCCTCTAGCGTCACGCCTCCGCTCAACTCAGCCGCACGTAGTAGGGTGCGCGCCGTTGCCAATTGTTTGCCGACTGCTCGAACTTCTGATCGGTAAGCGATTGGATCACCATAGTTTGCATGGTCTAATCCGGGTCTTTGATTTATGAATTTGTGAAGCGATACGATTAGGGAAGCTTTCGTGTGCTGTGTGCTGTGTGCTGTGGTGCTCATTTTTTTGTGTAGTTTGCTGATTTTCTTAGGGTTAAAGCGAAAAGCGCACTTATTGCGCCTCTCACTCACTCGAAAAAACACGTTTTAACCCGGTAAAGCAAGGACTTTTTTCGTTTTTTTTCAACTAGTTAAAACGTAATGTCTTAGAGGGCCGACAGCCGACAGCCGAGGGCCGACAGCCAGGGCCGACAGCCGACAGCCGAGGGCCGACAGCCAGGGCCGACAGCCGACAGCCGAGGGCCGACAGCCAGGGCCGACAGCCGAGGGCCGACAGCC
>Ga0209084_1001182_pt1 | contig 22620 bp, 37 predicted proteins | sample C_130820_MF_Meta_FD_187309 | JGI IMG/M metagenome (GOLD analysis project Ga0209084, IMG submission 187309) | Freshwater microbial communities from Lake Croche, Canada to study carbon cycling - C_130820_MF_MetaG (SPAdes) (version 2) | ecosystem: Environmental > Aquatic > Freshwater > Lake...
ACGTTCCCACCGATTCCGTTCCTAATAAGAGTCCTAAGGATGACTATAAAAGACTGACTGGTTACCTATCACCAAAGGATGTCGGAGCATAGGTAACACCTGAGCATGTGTATAAACTGCTTACTCACAATAACAAAGGAGAAGATAGCCATGGGTCTACGCCCAATAGAAAAACATCCGTCTCGCATCATCAGCAAAGACAATAACTTCTTGTTCTTTACTATGTTGCAGGCATCAAAGATCCCAGTAGATGAGGTTGCCAAGTGTGGTGAACCTGAAATGCAGGACTTTGATTGGGATGGTGTTACACACGTTCATGAACTAGAGACAGAAGAATCTTTGATTCAGATCAGAACACACTACGACGAAGCAAATGATAGGTATTGTCTTCTTGATTTTACTATCTCCGCCCTCTTTAGTTTAGATGATGAATTCCCAGAGAACCCTGAAGACACTGTTATTACTGTTGTCAGTCGTGGTAAAACATCAGAAGAACTACAGCTACGTGATGAACTTACTGATGACAATCTTGCTGAAGTAATCAACATATTCAAAGAGATGAACAACTAACCACATGGTGTGACTGTGGTAGCTGGTCCGACATAAACATTGCCGGCCCAGCTACTCGCAGCCTGACCATGAAAGGGAGGGGAAGAGAGGAGAGAGAACATGTTATCAGTGCTCATGCAATGCTCATTGGTAGGAAAACTGAAGCGTACGTCAATAGACTCCAAGGGACGACGAAACACTAGATTCCTTGCCGTTCACTTTATTGTAAAGTGTTCCGTTTAGGTATCAAGATATTCAAGGACAGGCGTGGTGAGGCAGCTGTAGGTCTGTATTCGTGTAGTAATGCTAGTTACCTGCGGGATAACTAGTCATAGGCTATGCATCTTTCTTATTATCGGCCAGTTAACACACAACCAATGACCAATCGCACTTGAATAACAACTCTCTCCTCTCTTTAAGATCTATCAGGAGGCAACATGCCAAAGAAAGACAAGAGAGTAGTACTAGCACTTGTTAATGCTAACTCTAAACGACCACCAAAACCAAAAGAAAAAGGTAAATAACGTGGATGAAGTATCACCGGGTATATTTGAAGTTACAGAATGGGAAGCAGAACTACTCGTAGCCAATGGTCATCAACGTAGTGTTGACTATGCTGCTATTGGTATTATCCCTACTGTACTTGGTCCCAACTCAATGCTTAAAGAAATAAGCACGCACGCAGAGTTCTCACAGCGTTCATTGGGTATCTGTATCATTGATAACAAGAGTACTCATGGCAAGTTGCAGAGGATCTTTTGGTATCAAGGCAAGCAGTTCTTCCCTAAAGAAGATCTAGAACTAGCCGTAAATGGTAAAGAGATTGCAATTGTATTTGCTAATCAAGGTATCAAAGACTTAGAAGCCGCTTCAAATATTATTAAGTACCTGTTACCACCAGATACTGTAAGTTTTGATCTGCTAGATGTTTTATGGACTGAAGGAGATCAAGTTGGCTCAATGATGTGTGATGGTGATTGCTGTCCACTTGAGGGCTTTAAACTATCCGAACTGCCTGAGGAGATCTAATGGCTAAACAAATAAAGAAAAAGAAACTCAAAAAAATAATCAGCAAACTGGTTCATTACATTGAACTAGAAGACTTGGCTGAATTTGAGGAGACTGATACAGGCACAGCAGAGTTTCATCGTGGTGTTGCCCGAGGTATGCGAACAGCAGTACGCCTCCTAAGTCCTAAAGATGAACCTGACTATGCCATCATCAAGCGTGGAGAACTTATGCCACGCTATAACTTTGTGCCTTACGATGAGTCAGGTGCAACACAAGAACTCACACTTGAGTGGGTAGATTAAGGAGATAAACATGGCCCTTGTATTTATAGAGTGGGATGATACTGGTGATGAGGTTACATACAACCCTCGTCAATTAGTCAAAGCCCACGCATGGGACAGACCAAATAGCCGGTTCATCCAAGATGACTCTGCTGTATGGGTTAGGTTAACTAATCCTATGTTAGATGCTCAAGCAACAACTGAAGAGTTGTTATCATTGATCGGGGACATAGGTACTACCCTCGAAGAATAGGGCAAGGCGTGCCCAACATAAACAAACGCCATAGAGTTCTCCTGAGTTAGCTGCGGCTTTCATCAGGAAACATAACTAACAGGCGAGCATGTAGTATCACTCGCGGGGTACTAGAGAGCGTAATAAGTCTCGGCATACGCAGTCAATACGATGCAAAATCGTCGGTAAGGTGCGCTGAACACTCCCCTTGTTCACGCTGCATTCGTGAGTAGTTAGTTATCAGGTCCCAAGTGAATGCTGTGAAGCATGCACACGGGGCCTTTTTCATTCCTTAAACAAAGGAGAAAGTATGTACGTAGATCGTCAGCAGTCCGAACCGCCCAGTGAGGAAGAGATAAACGCTTACGTGGCGTTCTCGGGTGCTGTCATTGAAAATCTTGATTTAAACGGTTCTTTGTTTGAATCAATAACAGAATGGTCCCGAATAAGAATAATGGCTTACCAGCAAGCATTCTTAACACTTAATATGGCGACCGACCCCGATTCATTCGACATCGGGTTTGACAAAGACTAGCTACACACTCGTGTAGTTATAACAAAAAAGAGAAAAGAGATACTAACCATGGCAATATCCGTCTTCACAGAGTCTTATGACTCGACTATGGGCAACCATCGTCGTCAAGTAATTCTCGTACCAACCGACGGTATCGTTCGCGTTTACCACCGCATGACCGATGGTCAGAAAGGTCCACAAAACAGGTGGATCGAAACTGACATGGACACAATCGGTGCAGACCTACGTACCAACGAGTATCTGACTGCTGAGCCAGTTGCTGTACAAGTTACAGTCAACGATGAGCGTCAGATTCGTGAGCTTGGGTATTCCCCAACTCTTGGTATTAAGTCAATTGCAGCGCACGAGAAAGCAGTGCCAACTGAGAACAGCAACATCAGTCGCATCTTTGACTTCCACGAGGCTGTGTCTAACAATGATGATAGTCTAGCAGACCTAATCATTGACAACCGTAAGGAAGTCAAGACCTTTGTTGCTCCTGCTGCACCAGCCTCTGTTGTGACAGTAACAACTGAAGCAGAAGTTGAGCAGTTCGAAGCCCCTGTAATCCATGCAGCACTAGCATCTGTTCCTCCCAAGGAACTAGACGCACGCTACGTCCATCGTGATGTAATGGGTGGTGTTCAAGACTACAAGGTGTATGACTATGCTCGTGCAAACCACATCAACGTATTGATCTATGGTCCTACCGGTCCTGGTAAGACTACATCAATCGAAGCGTGGTCTGCTGCACGTGAGTTGCGCTTGGCACAGGTGTCAGGTAACGCTGCTCTTGAGCCTAGCCACTTGTTCGGTCGTCTTGTTCCAGACGGCAAGGGCAGCTTCGCATGGGTCGACGGTCCAGTAACTGACGTCGTTCGTAACGGCGGTGTTCTCAACTTAGATGAGGTTAACTTCATCTCACCTAAGATCTACACCGTTCTGTATTCATTGTTGACCGGACAGCGTATGATCTCGCTGCTTGATCATCATGGTGAAGTAATCAAGGCTCACCCAGACTTGACTATCTTTGCCACAATGAATCCAGACTACATCGGTACCGGACAGCTCAACGCTGCGTTCCGTAACCGTTTCGACATCCAGATTCCTTGGGAGTACGACACCAAGGTTGAGTCACAGCTGGTCAAGTCCAAGAACCTCTTGGTGCTTGCCAATCAGCTGCGTGCTGAAGCAGCCAAGGGCCAGTACGAGACACCTATCGCAACTAACATGTTGATCGAGTTCGGTGAACTAGTACAGGGTCTCGGTTACGACTTCGCTGTCGAGAACTTCATCGCTCACTTTGCGTATGAAGAGCAGCCATCAGTTCGTCTCGTGTTTCAAACTCACGAGTACAATCTGAAGCCTGACTTCGGCATCGAGATCGTTGCTCCAACACAAACAACCGCTGACGATATTACAAATGTCAATGCGGATCGCGTAGCTGCACCACAGGCCACCAACCCTGTGCCAACTACCGGTAACAATGCAGTCACTAATCCAGTGATTGTCAATATCTAACTAGCCATTAGTTAGTAGAGAGAGAAGGTAACGACATGTATCAGGATAATATAAATAATTCCTCCGGATACTATGGGCAGACTCCTAGCACTGAAGCGGAAGCTCAAGAGCTAGCAGTACGCCTGGGCTCACTGTGTCGTGTCTACGAGCAGACTGACCGCGTTCTTACGCAGGATCCAATCCACGTACACGTAGTCGACAATGGGCAAGCGCCTGCATGGTCTGATGGCCAAGACATCTACATCAACAAATCTGAGATTGAGTTCTTCGATCTCGAGGAGTTGGTGCAGATCAATGGTCTCAACTATCATGAGCTAGCTCATCACTTGTATTCACCTCGTAAGGGTACGTCCATGATGCAATGGATTATCGAGAACAACGATAGGTTCGGTGGCTTTCTCAATGCCGCCAATATCCTAGAGGATCAGCGCATCGAGACTTTGCTGACCGCTCGCTATCCAGCCATTGTGCCGTATCTAACCAAGACAGTTATCCGTTGGCTTGCTGATAGTCCAGAGACAATGCAGACAAACTACGTAGCAATTCGTGGTCGTCAGTATCTGCCTATGGAACTACGTATTGCATTCCGGGATCAGTTCTTCATGCCTGAGCTTATCCCAGTGGCAGCGGAGATCATCGATGAATATCGTACTCTCCACTTCCCCAAGGAATACAGCCGTGCTCAAGAACTTATCGGGCGCTTCAAGGAGGAAGTGTTAGATAAGATGGGCATTCCTGACGCACCACCCATAACTGATGGCGGCCCATCAGGTTGTGGTAAGCGTAACCCAGTAGCAAAGGGTAGGCCCGAGGCTGGTAAAGCTCAACAGCGCGATTCCGATCGTGCTAAAGGCGCTAGCAATCCTGAACCTGTATTCGTCTACAAGCCAGCTGAACCTGGCGAGGGTGACAATGACAAGGGTAAGCGGAGCGATGGTGACACCGACGTAAACAATCCGCCAACATCAGAGGGTGTTGGTTCTGGTGATATGCCGGGCAATGATAGTGGCGATAACTTCAAGGCGCCTACTACAGTGCAAGAAGCACTAGACGCTCGCCAGACTGACAACATGGCAGCTCCTACCCCAGGTACAGGACATGCTCAGAGTCTAGGTGGCATACCAGACGACGTCGCTCAAATCATGCAGGACATTGAGCAGTCTATCTACGACCGCAAGGACGTACAGACTGACATCAAGACCAAGCAGCGTGTGATTATTGGCGGCGATGGCAAGCACGACGATAACATTCGACGAGGCAAGTACGACACAGTAGTTGCCCCGATGGGAGTTATCGCATCTTCTCGGCGCTTTGCTCGTGAGTTAGAGCGTCTAAAGCAAGAGTGCGAGCCATCATGGCAGCGCGAAATGCCAGCAGGTCGTATCAATGTACAGCGCATCATTAAGGGCTGTGACATTGGTGAGGCCTTTGACAGGTGGGAAGAGGGAGTTGATGGTACGGACATTGAAGCAGTAATGCTTATTGACCGTTCCGGCTCTATGGGTAGCAACAATAACGATATGCGTGCATCAGAAGCAGCGTATGTTATCAAGCGTGCTATGGAGCAAATCAAGTCACCAGTCACTATCTATTCCTTCGATGAGAAAGCTGAGATTGTAGCCGATCGTACCCAAAGGGTCGATAAGCTTCGTCTCCCATTCATCTACGGCAATGGTGGTACTGATCCCAAGACAGCGCTTATTGGCGCTGAGCGTCTGCTAAAGTCCAGCCGTGCTAAGACAAAGATCTTGTTCTTAGTCACGGACGGTCAATTCAGTCATTATGGCAATGATGACATAATCAAGCGTCTCAATTCTATGGGGGTAATCACTGTAATGATAATGATTGCCAGCGAGCGTGAGATGCAGTACTACCGTGATCACTACGATCAACGTAGTAATGATGACGATATGTTCCACGAGTGTTCTATTCGTGGCACGGTTGAGACTGCAGCAGATCTTCTGCCGTTTGCCAAAGAGGTAGTGACTAATACAATTCGTAAGTCATTGCGTCGTTAGTAAGTCGTTGGGCGGGCGCAGCACAGCGCCCGTCCAACATAAACAAGGAGGAAACAAATGAACCGTGCAAACGTTAGAGACTATGACTCTGCAGAACGCTGGTTGCAGGGCGCGAGGTCTGTATCAAAACACGAACGTTCTTTATATGAGAGGGGCGTACGTTTAGTACGCAAGTCTCCTACAGAGATTAGCGTCGTATTAAAATGGTGGGGGTATAATCGACCCGCCATTACGTATAGATCAGATGGAGTTACTGTTTTACATTCAGGCTCTGCTTATCAATCTGTACGCCGTATCTACATGGAGTACGTAAAAGACTTAACCATGGTCATACGCAAAGGTAAAGTAGTCATCAGCTTACCAACTGATGGCACAACTACTAGCAAAATTAGTAAGTGTCGTACCTGCAAGGGTGTTGGTACTAAGCCCAAAGAATGTTACGGACCAGGGTATCGCTGCTTTGATGGAGACTGCGATATGTATGTTGCAGCCCAAGAAATGCGAGAAAAAGCTTGGCGTCTTCCCTCAGGTAGTGAAGAACGCACCTTGTTGTACGAAGCCATTGCCAAGTTAGATCATAAACACGACACATGTAAACATGGCTACAGTGCAGCGCATACCTGCCATAACGATAGGTATGACTGTTATAGATGCCGTGCTACAGGCAAGGTTGACTATGGTAACAAACAGCGTGGCCGTGTATGGTCGGGCTCAGAAGACATTGGCATTGATGCTAATGGTAACTACGTAGAAGTATAGGAGTAAGTATGTATATCGTAACTGATTTAGAAAATCAAATGACAGTAGGACCTTTCACTGCTGCAGAAGATGCAATGTCTTTTATCACTAAGATAGAAGAAATGTCTCATAACAACCTAACAGGGTTTGAGATACTATCGCTTGACACGCCTGATGAATGGCTCTATGAAAACATGGATGACATCATAATGGCGAATTGCTAGGAGAAGCAATGGATAGAATAATTAAAGATGAACCAGTTGATGGTGTTACAGAATACTGGAAGAACATGCACAAGATGTTAAAGGATGAGATTAACTCACATCCTGGAAGCTTAACCATGTACACACCGCCACAGATAGCAGACGCACTTACCCATATTAAGATGCGTGATGCAATGCTTCGTACATTCTATGATGAGGCAGAGACTCTTGCTAACTTTTTCAATTGGTGGAATGATTGTAGTCATTGGATCTCAGGAGATCTAGACGCAGAGCAAAAAGCCAACGTATTAACGTTGTTAGCCGGTGCTTTGCTACTAGAAGGTAGGTGGGAAGATACTGAATCTGCTCTTGCTCTATCTATTAAGTATGCAATTGATAACCACCTAACAATACCTCATCTAGCAGTATTGATGGGTCGTAGTATGGCCGCAGGTACAATGATGGGCACAAAGGAAGACATCATAAAGCTTTGGAGGAAGTCCATTGGCGCAGTGTCAATGGATGAAATCTTCTAAAGAAAAACCATAACTAAATATGGAAGGGGGTACATGATACGGATAGTTGAAATCAGTATGACACTCTATGTGGATGACAGTCGTGACATCGACCTTACTGATACAGTTAATTGGAATGTAGTACTCATCGATAGGGTGAACGACCAAGTCATTCTTGACACGGAGTTAGACCTACCCGGTGAGAAATCATTCGAGCCAAGTATTATTGTAACCTAAAGAAGAGAGGCTCCAGACTAAAGCCGTTAGTCTGGAGCCTCTTGTTAGTTACGGGGATAACTACACACCTTGGAGGAGGTTGTATATCAAGTCTATCTGACTTAGTTAGTGACTTCCTCAAGACAATTAAAATACCTTAATCATTACCAACATAAACAAGGAGGCGCAATGCACGTTGTGCAATTAGTACTAATTGATGCTGAAGGCATAGACGTAACCAATAGAGGTGAAGTCGATCGATACACTGAAATGCAATTAACCAATGAAGATCAGACAACAGATAACTGGTGGGACTATTTTGCAATCGGTGGTAGATGGGAAGATTATCTACAAGAAACTGTTGGCCCTATGGTCTGGCCTAATCAATTAGATAGTCCAGTAGCACTTAAGTTAACCAGGGATAACTGGCCGTTAGCTATCAAACTATTAGAAAAGACAATGGAGCATAGAGCTCGTGAACTATTAGGAATGGTAAAAAAGCTTAAAGATACTGGCGTAGATCTAAACGAATACATACTTAACCTAAATACTGAAATAGATGGTTGGGAGATCCCTTATTACATCAGGAATATCTTTGCACTTAAGAGTGGTGATTGGACTCCTGATAGTGGCTATGTAGACTCTACTAACTGGATGAATGCATCGCCTGAGATTTTGCTCAATTATCTAAAAGATCCCGAGAATAGTAAAGACGGTTGGGATGGACAAATAGAAAACTACGCACTAGTAGTCGTAGACTTTCACCACTAAGGAGAAGTAATGCATAAAGTAACATTCGTGGCCGATTATTTTGTTTTATCTACCGTAATAGATGTAGACGAAAATGAATTAGTAAATAATAATTCAACAGGCACAATGGCAGATATGGTCTTTAGCGACCAGGTTATTGGTAACAAAGCAAATGAATTTATAAAAGATTATTGTGGCTTTGCTCCAATAGAGTTTTCATATGAAGTGCAAATAGAAAAGAAGGAAGACTAGTGGATTGTAATGATCGACATGAGTGGTTAGAAGATGAGACTGGGGTATTTTGCTCACAGTGTTCAATACAACAACGAGGAGGTAATAACGATGAAATATAAAGTAACAATAGTGGAAACCAAAATCTATGATGTAGAAATAGAAGCTGACACTTTTGAACAAGCGCAGGACTTAGCATTAGTAGAAGACCCAACACGTTGGGTACTGGACGAGCAAGCAACTTCAGTAGAGCTAGGTACTGACCATCTTGTATGGGATACAAAAACTAATGATTGGGTGTATCAAGCATGATGCAATCATTCAGGGTTGAATACACCGTATGGGTAGATGTTGAAGAGACAAATCTACAAGAAGCACTAACGCTAGCTAATGATCGACTATCTGTAGGTAAGTATACAGAGGCTAGTTTAAATATGATCTTTGATCATGATGGTAACGAAATATTTAATGGAGATATATAATGCAATACGAAATCACACAAATCATCAGCTACTTAGTAACAGCTGAGACACCAGAAGAAGCACTGAGTATTTGGAACAGGATTCCAAAGACTATTCCGGCTAGTTATGAGAACCACGGAGTAGAACTACTTGATGAAAGGGTAGAAATCAATGGGTGACGGATACTTTGAATACGAAGTAGCAGCAATGGTCAAGCTAATAGTTACAGCTGATAATCCAACAGAAGCACAAGAGCGTGCTGAGATAGACTTAGGAGAAGTCTGCTCCGACGTAAACATCATCGGCGTCAAATGATCTCTCTACTATAAAGTTCTGGTAGAGTAGGAGGGTATTAGCTGGGGGCTTTCGACCTCCTTTCACCCCAGCTAATACTCAGCCCTCGTAGCTCAGGGGATAGAGCAGCAGGTTTCTACCCTGCGTGCCGGTGGTTCGAATCCACCCGAGGGTACAAAGAGTGGGGTGCAGGCGAACCTAGCCAAAGATAAGAGTGGCTCTTGCGAGTAGCTACCGTTTCCGTCTGATCCCACTCTTTTTACAATGGAGGAAAAATGATAAGTTATATATGCAATTCATGTTATGAGCGTGAAGCTGAAGAAGAAGATGGCGTCTGTGTAGTGTGTTGGGGGCCAGACATAAGAGAAGGTGACCCAGAATCTATCGGTGAATTAGCCGTAGAGCAATGGGTAGTAGACGGAGGAAATCTATGAAAAATAATAGACGAGTGATCTTTGCATTAGCAATGATCTCTCCTGATAAAGAGATACGCCGGATCGTTCGTGAATTAGAACGGGCCGGCTTTGTTGTTACTAAGAAAAGTAACAAGCACGTCAAAGTCTTTAATCCTGAGACTGGACAGCAAGTATCTATTCCATCAACCCCAGCTGGCAATGGACGTCAGCGTCAAAATATGTACATGTCACTACGCCAGATAGGCTTTGATGTGTCAGCCCTTAAGGGCACCAACCAAAAGAAAAAGGAGAAGACAAATGGGTAATCTAGAGGAAGCAATGAAAGACGACGTTATCAAAGATATTTCAAAAGCAGCTGTATCTTTATCAATTGGTATGCTAGATATGATTTACAATCAGTGTGATGAATTGGGCACAACTATTGGGGATATCAAAGTAATTCCATTACAGCTTGTTAAGCATGTTATGGATGCTGCTAAAGAAGGTTTGGAGAACTCTATAAATGGTTAATACGTTCTTACCTTACGAAGATTTTAGAGAGTCAGCTAAGGCTTTAGACTATCGCCGCTTGGGTAAGCAACGTGTTGAAGCTTTACAAATTCTACGTGCAAATCTTGGTATGACTAAGGGGTGGGTCAACCACCCAGCAGCTAAGATGTGGAAAGGCCATGAGCCAATACTTATTATTTATGGCTTGACTATGTGTGAAGAGTGGGTGAGTCGTGGGTTCAAAGACTCGTGTTCAGCTAAGTTTCAAGACATACTTGATAACTTTGTATTTTACACAGATCAGTATAAAGCTCCTTATTGGCTAGGCGCTAGTAAAGTACACAAGTCACATCAATCTAACCTGTTACGTAAAGACCCCGTATATTATGGCTATTACGATTGGGATGTCCCTGATGATCTTCCATATGTATGGCCAGAGATGCCTTAAATAACAATAGCCCCCGGCCATTAGGTCGGGGGCTATTTGTTTATGTCGGGCAAATAGGGCTAATCTTCGTCGTCATAGATCGGTGTGGTCATTGGTTGGTCCCACCACGTTTCCCGTTCCATACAATCACCCCTAACTAATCTTAATCTCGCACACGTCTGTCGTGCAGTAAGCCTCTCCCGCTGCATCTAATGCGTTCTTTTTATAGATACCGCTAAGGTTAATCTTCTTTAGACTGCCTACATACCCATTGTACTCATCTTCTGAGATCTCTGTGTATGGTTGCTGTGGGTATACATCCTTGCCTTGCGGTAGGAATGATACCGTCTTCAACCGGCCTTCGTACATATGTAAGATTGTACCTACATGCTTAGACTCAGTCTCTTTATCAAAACTGAGAGTTACTGATACGGAGTTATCCGACCAGTATTGCTGGGCAAACGCGGCTAGATTAGCCTTTTCAAATATAGACACTTCGCCTTCTGGGCGAACTGCTACTGATTTGACTGGAAAATATACCACAACTGTGTTATTGGGATCTGTAATAGAATCCTCAATTTTATATCCTGCTTTCTCAAATAAGGGCACCATCGGATCTAGCTTGGAGAACCGGATGGAGCGTAGTACGTACTGTCCCCCCACAGGCCAGTGAACTCCAGGAGTTTCACCGGCTAGGATCGACACCGTACCCGAAGGCTTTACGGTTGTAGTCTTTACAGACTCACGCACGCATAACCACTCAGAATACATAGTGTCCCACTTTTGTACTTCGTTGTACCCAGTGTCAAGCCAGTCACGGAGAACTGGCAAACCTTTAACATCTGCAAATGCTGCAAGACCTGATACTGAACAACCAATGCGGCGATTGCGCTGCATGATGGCGTTAGTTTCTTCCCAGTGTGTTGGGATAAGAGTTACAGTCTTAGCATAGAGATAAGCGAACTTGAGAGTGCGCTTGTAATCTTCAAGAGAATCATGGCGATTGATGTAAGTTTCAACCAGAGTACAGCACTCAAATGACTCAAGGCTTTGCTCTGCACAAGGATTGTACCCTGAGACACGGTAATCCTTATTATTAATTGGGTCACCTAGACGGCCATACTTACGAGATACATCTAGCCAAATGAATCCTGGCTCACCGTTTAGCGCAATATTTTCTACAAATGGAGTGTAATCCATGCCGACGGTAGCTTCTAGGGAGTTATTAGACATCCAGCCCCAGCCTGGCTTCTCCGGATCATAAGAGTTACGTACTGGGAATGCTTCTGCATTCTTAGCATTAATAAAGTCCACGTCATCTGGCTGGCCAAGAGCTAGCTCAGCTGAGCGGCGTACGTTACCAGAAACAACACATACACCAATTAGATTAGCAATATCAGTAATTAGAATAGAATCTACTGGCTGACCAATACGAGAATCAAAGAGTTCCCTTAACTGAGTGTGCAGCTTGATTAGAGGTTCAGGGCCTGACGACGTTCCACCAAATCCCTTGATTGGAAGGCCAGCTTCACGAATAGCACTATAATCAAATACGCTAGTTGCCATATCAGCCTTTAAATATGAATTAATTAGGTCTGCTGTAGAATCACGCCAACCTTCACGAGTGTCAGAAATCTTAAACTCATAGGTTTTATCTGTTGGCTTGTGAACTGTAAATCCTTTATCTTTGCCTTTAGTATCGAAACCTACCCCAATTCCGAGCATAGAGGCTTCCATTAAGAACCGGAATGGTTTAGCCGGATTGGCTTTAGTCATTGAATCAGTAGAAACAAAGGCACAGTTCTGCAGCGCAGCGGAGTTCTTCTTTTCCATTACATACGAAGTACCCATCATCCAGAGTCCACGACCTGGAGGTGTCCACTTCAAATTGAATAGTCGATCAAACGCTTCTTGTGCTGAGTTCTGAGCCTGCACGCCATTCCAAGGCAAGCGGTTATCCCAGCAATGATCTTTTTGAATTGAGTACATGCCCTCGATAACGCGACGACATACGTCTACCCAAGTTTCCTTTGATCCATCTTCTTTAAGACGAGAGTATGTGCGCATAAAAGTGATTTCACCAATGGAGTTTTTACCGGCATCGGTATATCCCCAAGGTACGGGACGGCCTTCGTATTGCGCTACGAAGTCATCGGTTAGATGGAAAGAAAACACACTTTCTCCTTATTTTTAGTTGTTGAAGTAATAACTCTAGTAGTACTTTTAAAATTGTCAAATTAGACAATAACGATTCACATAGTTATAGCACTGTTATCAGGTAACAGCCGCAGGTATTAATCTATAGAATCTGAGATGATTTGAGTAACCTGAATCTCGTCTAAACCATCGTTAGGAAGGTTCTTCAGAGGGGCTGCTTTCTCCCCAAATAGAGTACTCAAGATGCCCCCGTTAGTCTGACGTTCGACGGTCATCCGTACGAACTCATTATTAGATTCGAGCTTCTTTAATTGTTCTACTAGCTTGAATAGTCTATCAATTTCTTGGCCAGTATTTGGGTCAGGGTACCCACCATTTAATTCTTCAGAAAACCTTGCAAATGCTACACGAGCGCCCTGCATTTCAATAATTGCGTTAAGCAATGCGCGAAGCTGATCCTTAGTTTTTACTTCTACCGGAAGGTTGAATGAGCAGGCGCTTTGAGGCTTGAATGCGGGGCAGTTTGATGCTACAAAACAGGTGTCACATTGGCGTAAAGATACACTATTAGAATTGATAACTGGGACGTTTTTAATGACTGTTCTACCATCGGAATCATGGTCAATCACAGTGCGGTGTTCTACCCCAAAAACAGGCAAAGTTTTCATCTCTGAGAGGGGTACTTCAGCAATTTCTTTCCGCACCTGGACCACACTGTTATCAGGGTTAGCACCACCTGTTTCCGCGTCACCGGGGTCATCTATGTATTCGCTGTTATCAGATAACAGTGAGTCATCGTTGTCCAATGCTTTCTCCAATTCTAAGTATGACCAAATTGCTAGGCTAGTTACCTCATTTGGGTCGTCTGCTAATATCTTATCAAAGTCTAGGCCGGCTTCCTCAATGACCCTCTTGTAGCGTGGTCGGGCTTGATCTTTCATCTTTTTAGGATATCTAACCAACCTATTGCCATCCCAGACAATAGTTTCTCCACGCATCATAGGGCTTAACCATGAGAGTGTACTAGCAGTTTTAAATGGAACCTGGCGTAGATTATCTGGCTTGGCACAAGCAATACCATGTACATCAAAGTTGTACTGGTGTCCTAGAGCTCGTACTTTAGCTGCTAAAGCTTTATCAGACTCTACATGGTCACCAGGAATAGCTATATTATCATACTTACTAGCTAGGTGAGCTAAGTCAATGTGGCCTCCGGACCATACCGGCCAGAACATGCCTTCAGGAGTATAAGCCCAAAAGCTTTCTCTTTGAGCTTTAGTCCATGTATCGCCTAGGGCTGGATGGGTAAACTCTGTTGCTCCAGCAATTCTCTCTTCATTGAGAGATACCCAGTCCTGGTACTCCTCGCAGTATTCCTCGAGCTCCATTACAGATAGCCCAGCTTTAGCTGCAGCTGTGGTGCCGCCGTCTACATAGACCTTTACATCGTCAGGATATCTCTCTGATAATAGATAGTCTTTAGTCTTGGGTAAGCCACGACGTTTTAGGGCCCAGTAGTTGAGCCCAATAGATTTAACATTATTACGAATGAGTAACTCTCTATTAGAAGGTACTTCACCGCCCAGAAATATGATCTCCATGAGCTATTCCCACCGCTGTCCTTCAGAGTTTAGATACTTCAGGTATCTCTCAGCAACAAACTTTTTTTGGCGCTCCTGCTCTTTTGTAATAACATCCCAAGGACGTAAGTCTCTATGAGTTTGGAAGTGTTTAGGGGTAGAAAATAATAGTGTAGGAACTCCGCCAGCTAGTGCTGCGGCACAAGTATCAGGATCTGAGTCAATAAATAATTCTAATTGTTCGCCTTGCTTTACTAACTCTAGGTGTCTTAGACGTAGCTGTTGACCGTTATAGGCATCTTTATCAGTTAATACATCAGCGTAATCAAATAAATAGTTAGTTTTTAGCCAATGGTCAACCTTTTTAAGGTCCTCATCTACCGATAAAACGATCCTGTAAGATGATAGGAGGGTTCTGTAGAGCTTAAAGCCCTCAGGGATAGGATCTCCATTTTCTTTCCTTAAAACGCCCTCTACGGCCATTAAAACGGTCACTGTGTCACCCGGTAAGTGGCGCTGCGGCGTATAAGAGTGTCTGGAGAAGGCATTTCTACACCATAAAGCTCTAGGTCATTTGTCTTACGAGCTTCATCACGGTAATCCTTGATGAGCTTTAGGGCCTGGACAATGCCGGACTGCTTACCTGCTTGCCAGCGATAATTATTAAAATCTGAATATCCAGCACCAGTCTTACTAAAAGCGGTCTTGCGCCCAGTGTGCAATTCTTCGTAGAAAGTTGAAGCTTGATCTATAGCCATCTGAAGCTTACGCTCGGCGTTTACACGAGTAATAGGATTATTAAGAGAGTTTTTAAACTCTGAATATGCCTGAGAATACTTTTTAACTAGCGCTACAGCTGTTTCCTCATCCTTTGAGGTGCGCTGCTCCCATATGCGAGAGTACGGAGGATTTTGTGAACGATTTGGCTCTACAGTCCAATCATCATTAATTAAGTCGTACGCAGCGTAAGGATTAATATCTACAATATTTGATTGAGGATTTACATAGAAGGTTAGCTCGTAGCCTTCCCAGTCAACTGTCTCTGGCATCAAGTCTTCATGGAAGGACTCATTGAACATCTTAGCAATTTCCTGATCGCTCAATCCTGAGTAATCTGAATTTGTACGACGAAAAGCAATGTAGTCAAGTCCTACAAGGCAGTCTAGGTCTCCTGGTTCTCTAGCGCTCTCCCATTGGTACGAGACGCCTGAGCCTGCAAGCCATGCTGATACCCAACGATTTGGGCTATTGTAAAGGACTGCAAGATGTTCAAAGAGCATTCTTACAATGCTATTTCTTACCCAAGAGCGAAGGTGCATACCTTCAAACAGCTTGGGATCTAACCCTGAAGAGGGGTCGCTAAAGTACGAAGTTGAGCTAGGGGAAACACTTACATCGTTTCCACTAAAAGAATTGAGGTATGACATTTACTCATCCTCTTCTTCTTCTTCGTGAGCTGATGTTACCTTTGCCTTTTTCTTTTCTAGCTCAGCGTCAATTTCTTCATCAACATTTACTGTTGGCGTTACGTAGCCACAGCGTACATGAGCGTTAGCAAACCTCCAGGCTAGATGCCAAATATGCTCAACGTATTCTTCCTCAGTGTCCAAAGAGAACGAAGAGGTACAAGAACAAGTCATTTCAATATACATATTTGGCATCCAATCCTGATAGATTATTCTGCTGCTGGTGCTGCAGGTTGATTCTGGGCGGCCATAAGCGCTGTAAGAGTGTACTCTCCTGCTGCCTGTGCCTGAAGATCCATTAGAATCTCTGAGATGTAGCGACGAACTTCAATCATTGTTGCTTCGCGCTTGACATCAAGACGTAGAGCTTCGATGTTACGTTCCAAGTAAACCTGGCCGCCTTCACCAATTGCTACAACAAATGCAGCCTCAATTACAGGCTTATCTGCTTCTACGATAGCTTCTTCTAGATCAATTGCTTCATCTTTCATTGCTGACATGTTATTCCTTATACATTCCAGCAGCTTTTCGCTGCTTAGTCATTACTACGGATTTTACTGGACAGAAGTCACACAGGTATACCCGCGTGCTTGCTGAACTCTCTGCTGACATAAGACCTGCTTCTTTACGCAGTGCATCTGTCTTTGGAAGTAGACGCTTTGTTTCTGACTTCCAGTCAGAACAGCTGTCTGTTGGACGAAGATGAGCTGAGTAGCACTTCATTGCATCTTCATAAAATGTTGAACGAGTATTATAATAGTCTGGATCAAGATTATCCAAACCGCCTGAGATTTGATCACGCATCTGCCTGATAATCTCTTCGCGCTGTGACTGGACAGACCAAATACCTACAGGAATTTTAAATAGTGTGCCCTTGTGCTGTACACCTGTAGTCTGGTGTGGCTCAATTACGATCTCTAATAATAGATCATCTTCCGGACGACCTTCAAAGTCGGGAAGTTCTTCAATGGTACGGCACTGCCAGCAATAAAGAATGCGAAGTTTGGGACCATTGTCCACAATTTCCTTAACAGCGCCACTATCGGCAGAAGGTCGCTGACCTTGCCCAATAATTGGTATGCTCATTAGCTCTCCTACATAGGTTACATGTACTACTGTACATGCAGTCTATAGGATTATCCGCAATTACTGTTGGCTATTTTTCCCTTATTATTCAGGGCGGAGCAATTGCCCGTGTTTTGGGCACTGACTGTGAATCTCGGACATACGGCACTTCATAAAGCACTGGTCCTGACCGGTATCATCAGCATGTAGCAAGCTATCTACGGCCTCATCTCGGCTAATAATGGGTTGTTCCCACACACCAGTTGCAGGAATATAGTCCCCTTGGCGAGTCTCAACTTCAGATTCTTCACCTTTTAAAACTTTTATTCTTTTTAAATGGAATTTGGCAGCTACTGAATCCCCTGCAGCCTGGGCTTTTTTGTGCTCAGCGGTATGGTGACGAATGTAATCCCTGGTATCGTAAGGGATCAATTCACCTGTTTCTGGGTGTTTTTTGAACATTTCTACAGGTTTAATTTCAGGTACGGTTGGAAGTGTGCCTTTACCTGCTTTTGAGTGAATTTTACGCCTGTCTTCATCGCTAAGCAAGATTTGCTCTACAGTTTTTCCTTTAGCCAGTAGTTTTTCCCACTCTTCTAAAGGAGCACCTTTTACTTCTTCTGCCGCGGCAATAGCTGCTTGACCTCGTCTACTAGGCTTACCAGTTTGTTCTTGCTCTTCATTTTCAACTTGAGAGGCAGGTAATCTAAACTTTTTTGGATTTTTTCTAACGTGCTCTAAAGCATCAGCCATTGGAAATCCAAGGCCTACCATCTCCCGGATTGCAGCCCTTACATGCGTTGGGTGCTTCATAAATCTTTCAAATAAGCTTTTGCCCTCTGCTAATGCAGCATTTTTTGCGTGTTTACGAGCGTTAATTTGACAGTTGACACAACCTTGAAGATCTGGCGTTTCTTCATGTTTTCCAGCAATATGGTCAGCATTGTATATAGATGGTGCAGTTGGGTCTTCTGCTATACCGCTACCTGCTGTTACAGAAGTCATACGAGACTGAACTTCTGGCACATCTCTTACAAATCCTGCAAACTCTCCAGTTGCTGGGTCAAGGTTTACACGAACACGAGGCCTATTTGCTCTTGCCCTAACTTGAGGAGATCTTAAATCCCAACTTCTAGTATCTGATTTACGACGGCGGTTTCTATCTTTAGCTTCTTGAGATTCATTTCCTGCTTCAGGAAGATCAAAATTATTATCTTCAGCCATTAGTCTTCCTCATAATAATCTCTTTGAGCTTCTGCTTCTGGGTCAGAAGCTTCTCGTTTTCCTAATTCAAGAAAAAAGTTAAGTCTGTTTTGAGGTTCCGCAGCCATCTTTTCTTCAAACTCAGGATTATTTGTTGGTCCCCGACCTTCAATTCTTTTAGTATTCATTTTTACGAAATTTTGGAGAGCCAAGGAACGAGTTCTTCTACTCATAAATGCTTGTATGTGACTAAAAGGACTCAGTTTATTAAAATGTTCTTTCGGAACTAGTACACGATTACTTGTATATACTGCGGGTTCATTAGTAGGAATCCAGTCATACAAAGGACGTTGTTGAGCATCTATTAATCCTGTTGGCCTAGGGTAAACGTGTACTGCCATGTCTTTTTCTTTATCCCAGGCAATCGGAATATTATTGGTTGGAAGTCTGTGCCCTTTTGCGCAAACGTTATGAACCTCACCATTGTGGTCTTTAACACTTTTTTTAACGCTGGCTAAAGGGTCACCTCGAAGAGTACATTCATGGCAAGTGGTTGATGGAGCAACTCCACTTCCCACTTTTACATTAAGAGCAAATCGTCTTTTTCTTGACTTAACTGATTTATTCTCATTTACACTTGTAAAACCTGTTGAGCTTGGATCAAATTGTTCAACATTTCCTTTAATTGTACCCATAACAGGAACATAAGAACCTGTTTCTGGGTCTATAGATACAGAAGTATTAATTTCTGTTCCTAGAGCAGGACCAGTATCTGTTCTGTCTGGGCCTGAGAACATAGCAACTCCACCCGTTCTACTGAAGTATTGAGTTCCTCTTTCTCCTAAGTTAGGAGCTAAACTATCAGGATCTTCAAAATCTTCTGTTGGAGCGAAGTGAGTACGTGCAATGTCTGACTTTTCATGGGCTCCCCGTACTCTAAAATCAAAGTCTGGGGCATAACCTTTACCCGCAACAAAGTCACTAACGTTATTTACAGTGCTTGGTAGTTGTACTAACTCACCATTTTCATTCTTAACAGTAACTGCGTTACCTTTGATAGCTTGGTTAGCCCTAATCAGGCTATGGCTAGTGACCTCTACCTTGCTGTCTTCTCCAACTTTTAATGGGCGACCAGGTTTAGGAACTTCTACATCCTTAGAATGAACTGCATCTTTTCCACAATCCATGCAGGAGTAATTTTGCTGCGTTGATTTGTTGCAGTTAGAGCACCAATATTCATTCTTTTTACGAGCTTTTCCAAGCCGATTTAAAACTCTTTTTCTTTCAGCGGCAGCTTCTGTTTTTTCAACAGGGTCTACAAGTAACTGCTGACGAGCAGCGTCCATTGCAGTAGGTGCTTTGTCTTGTTCAAAATTAGGGTGAAGAGCTTCATGAATCATTGCTTCAGAAAGATCAGAAAGATTAGAACCCGTAGCTGCTTCTATAGATGTTTGGCCAAACTCTTCACGAGTTGCTTTTTCAGCATCATCTTCTTCTGTTTCAGTAGTTCCTGATGCATATCCACGAGGTGGAACGTTTTTTACTAGCCCAGAGTGTCTAATAGTATTAAGAGTTAGAGCAGACCGAAGCTGTTTTACTAATCCAGAGTACTGGCGCAAAAATCTTTTATGATCCGGATCATCAGATTCTTGAAGATGGTGAAGAGGCATTTTACCTGCTTCAACTGTAGTTTGTGTACTACCATCGGCACTAATTTTTGTATTAGCTACTTTGGAATTTAGCAATTGTTTTGCAGTTTCTGCATGCTCAGGGCAGTAAATTCGTATATCTTCTTGTGGAATTATATTTCTAGCTTTGCCTTCGTTGACAACGCCAAATTTTTCAAAACCTCCCTTTGCTACTTCATCAGGGTTGGTTACATCAAGATCATCATCGTGTTTAAAAGCAAATACTGCGTGAGTTCCTGCTTGATTACATGTAGTTTTTTGACCATAATCATCTACACCTGCATGGTCACAGCCCGCTTGGGTTTGGCGAATCTTTTGCTGATCTCTATCAGAAAGATTGTAATATTCAGCAAAAGCATCATGGATATTAAACCCATCTGTTGCGTTATCTGCCATTAATCTTCCTGAAGTCTATTATGTAACCTAGCTAGTGACTCTACTAATATTATATTAAGCTCTTCATCAGTTCTTCTTGAATGTAGCTCTTTCATCATTCTCTCTTTATGAGTTAAATGAGAGTCTTCGTCCTCCTCGTCAAACATTAGCTGCCTGACCCGCAATTGCAGCCAATTTTTCTGCGGAGTTCCATTTCTGGCGCAGTTTTATCTGGAACAAATCCTTTTGCACCACAACCCATGCAGCTAGCTGTTCCTTCTCCTGTATTGCATTTGCATTCACCGTCTTTGTTCCTAAGTTTTAAACAGTTAATGCAAAGACCAGATTTAACACCTGCTCTTGAAAAGAAAGCCATGATTACTCTCCGGCACCCATGTAGTTATTCATGTCAGCTACTGGTGTATTGCCATAAGAAGGTACGGGGCCTGACTTAACATCTGATGCTCCTGGGCCAACCATTGATGGGGCTTCTGTATCAATAAATCCATAGTTGTAAAAAGGATGTAGTCCTGCACGGTTGGCAGTAACAATCTCATCTCCCATTCCCTGGACAACATGAGTATTAGGACGAACCTTACGGTACTTACCGTCAGTCGCACCTTCGTGAAGTTCTTCTGTTTTTGATCTTTCCATGAGTTCTCCTAATTAGAACATGCCTTGCATTACTTTTTTCTTAAATTCTTTATTCTTACAGTTTACACACTTATCGGGAGTTCGGGACCATATATTTTCTATAGTTCCTACAGGTTTTCCACAAAGTTTGCACTCTGAATCGCTCTTATTAATAGTTCCTTTTAACACTTTGGACATAATGGGTGGACCTCTGCAACGTGCTTATTGCTGTCATGGTCATACGCAGCTGTTTTAATTGCCGCATGTGCACGACAAAGTGGACAGGTATCTGGCTCACTTACCCAAGGGATGCCCTTTTCATCAAAATGATTACTATTTGTAATGTCACTACGGTTAAAGCCATGCTCTGCATTGTGCTCTGCTAGCTGCTCTGGTGTAAGTCTAGCTGTTGAGTCTTCCAAAAGCTCACGAATTGTGCCACCATTTGGATGGAAATTGGTATCATTTGTATGAAGCTGAAGTGTTCTGCTTGAACCCTCGTTTTCGGTACCAAAGTTAGGATCAACAACATTAGACGTAGGTTTAAAGGTCATTTTTTGTGTAACCATAAGTGGTGTAGGCGTATATAAACGATGGTTTGGGTCTTTTTGGTCAGCAGTTCTAAGGTCAATATGCATAACATTGCCATCAATATGTCCACCTCTAGCTTTAGCATAATGAATGTAATCATCCATAGTTGCATTGAGTGGAAGAGTTCCTAAAGCTTCTGGGTGAGGTACTATATGACCTTGTGCAGATCCATGAGGCAAACCAGATTTTGCACAAGACCCCAAGTATGCTGGGGAATGTGCTGGACCAACCATTTGAATTTTAGCAAGATCTCCACGACGACGACGAGGAAGACGTGAGGTTGCTTCAGCTGCTTCTTCTATCATTGTAGCAAGGCCTTCTGGAAGGGCCTCAGTTGTTTTATTATTATTGGCTGGACGTCGATCTTCAGCACAAGTTTGGCAAATACCATCGTCATTAAGCTTGTTTTTAGTAAAGCAAGACGCACAGGTGCCTTCAGTAGCTTTACGCCGTCTGATCTCTGACTGCCCCAATACTTCAATATCAGCAGCTGAAAGATTCTTTTTAATCGCCATTTATTTATCCTTAGTAAGAAGCGTTTCCTGATGAATTTCTGCTAGTGCCCTCAAATCCTGCAGCGCCAGTGACTTCAGTGCGTGGCTCCGCATAGATTTCATCTACATTCATAATGTCAGAAATACCTATTTCTCGGGTCCTATACCCATAACGAGATCTAAATAATTCTACTTGTGGCAGTGGTGGCCTAACAATATCTGTTAAATACTGGCCTGGAGTAGTGTTAGAGGCAATGGCTTGGGTCATCAAGGCCTGGTCACGGCTTGAGTGCGGCCCTAGATAATCATACCGCGTATGTTCGGAATCATCCTCAGACTCTTCAATTGGGTTACGATTCCAAGGTCTTTGGTTATAAACTGTATCTGCTGGATCCATTAGCTATCCTCTTTTTGGCAATCTGGGCATAGTGCTCGTACTGCAAGTTTATCATCTGAGCTTAGTTCTGAGCTGTCTTTAAACCTAATTCCAGTATTAGATAGG
>Ga0209084_1001183_pt1 | contig 22598 bp, 16 predicted proteins | sample C_130820_MF_Meta_FD_187309 | JGI IMG/M metagenome (GOLD analysis project Ga0209084, IMG submission 187309) | Freshwater microbial communities from Lake Croche, Canada to study carbon cycling - C_130820_MF_MetaG (SPAdes) (version 2) | ecosystem: Environmental > Aquatic > Freshwater > Lake...
GGAACAAGTTCGTATGTACCTGTCAATACTGCTGTACTTTCGTTAATCTCAGGGGTAGATTTGTTATCCCTCCGATTTATCCCATCAGACCATGGTCGTTCAAGGGTATAGCAAAATCTATGGGTATCTGCTCCGACAAATAATTCACCATATGTACTGAATACATTGGTGGCATATCGGTTTAACGATAGATTTAAGTTCATTAAATCGGTTAATTCAGGTTACTCGGAGTAACCGTAGTTCCACCTGCTGAATCTTCCGTTAAGTCGGTTAATTCAGGTTTTGGCTTATAGCCGAAAAACTTGGTTAATAGCTTTACTGCTGTTCCTGTTACACTACCACAGGCTAATGCAATTGAAGTAATTTCTACTGCATGAGCAGGTACTAAAACAGCTATAATACCAGATAATGGTGGTACTACAAGAGTACCTGCAACAAAAGCACCGATTAAGCACCAATTACCAATGGTTTCAATAGTTAATGGGGTAGGTTTTTTAAAATGGCTTAAGCCGAATGTTACATTTTCCATTATCTCTTAACTTTTGGATTGCGTTTACCGTTAAAATATTTATTCTTTGCCCAATCTGAAATGGCAGTGATAATCATTCTAATGATACCACCAGTGAAGGCTGCTCCACCAGCAAGCATACAACCTTTTACAAATGTGATTATAAACTCAATAGAGCTAACAGAATTATATATTGCATCTATTTCTATTATTCCCAATTGTAAGCCTAAGAAAGCCCCTAAAATGCCAGTTAATGGGGCTAAGATTTGGTCTAACTTATCGTTATGGAAGTGTACTAAAATATATTTTGCCATAATCCAAAACATTTTTTACTGACGATTTAATGTAAAAACACTTGCTTTACCGGCAGTTATTACTAACGTGTAATCAGGTAATTCTCCACCACCATCAGGAGGTTGAATAATAAATGGCTCATTGGGAAATATCGGCACTCCATTGATACTCCCAACGAATGAGTTATCGGGGTATATCTGTAATGAACAGAGAATACCGTTTTGCCCGGTAATAGTATATGGAGAATTTGAACTATCCCAAAAATTATCAGATGTTGTATAAAAAGTTCTAAGTGTATTCCATATTATCTGTGTAACCTGACTACCATCTGTAATATTAGGATTTGTAACGACTATCGGATTGGTACCCGGTTCCACGGTTACGCTTCCCAAAGTGGGTAAACTATCATTGAAATATTGGGTATTCAATAAGTAAACCACGCTATCAAGCGTACTCGGGATATATCCGCTTAGACTAAATGCTCCAGTCGAATATGCCTGTGTAATGATACTCTGCCCTTGGCGGTTAATGTTAAGGCTGTTACCAACCTTATTAGCCGTAGTAGTTTGTCCACGAGGTAGCCAGTAAACTGAATTACCAGTTACCATCTTAATATCCTGTCCTTCATATGTGAAGGTGGATATTTGGGCTGACAATGTTACCCCTGAAAGTAATATTAACAGGGATAAGCATATATTATTAATAAGTTGCTTTTGGGATTTCATTTTCTTCTTCGGTTTCTTCGTTTTCGTTATTTTTAATATTCATCGATTTTTGACCGATTGCCTGATTAACCTTAGCCATAATAAATTCTGGCATTTTGGATAATGAATAATCTCCTTCACCCTTGACGAAGTTCTGCTCTTTATACATGCATCTATCGTCATATGGCTTTTTTGGGTTGGAATCATATTCTGTCCAACAAACGGAAGCCCCGTTTTCTACTACTTCGATACTGATATTTTTTATCGTTACCATGATCCTATTGCGTTAATTGCTAAACTTAATTCTAAATTACCTGTTAATTGTGGGTTTGCATTTTGCCATGTTGGCTGATTTACAACATCTTGTATATCAAAAACCAATGGTTCTCTTTCTACCTGTTGTAAGGTGATTATACATGAATTGGGATATGGGTAATTAACTGCAAGTTTTCTACCTGCTCCCATTACAAATGATGAAGTAATATTTAAATTGGTTTTACTTATTCCATACCATGTAGTACCATCATTCGAGTAAGCGATATATCCGGTTGCTAATCCTTGTGCAGGTCCGCTATCAAGCCATATTTGAGGCATAATTTTATTGGTTAGTTAGTTAGTTGCTGTAAATTTAATAACTTTTTTGTCAATTAGGAAACTGCCGTTGTGCCCATGTACAAATACATTCTACCATTTTATCCGATAAATATACTTGTGGTCCAGGAACGCCACCTTTCTTATTACCATAATTGTCCAATAAATAGGTCGCTAAGTACCACCGTAAATCCTTAGAATTGGTATTACAGCAGGTTTTACCACCGAAAGTTGCTACACGGGTGCGCTCAAATATATCCTGAGCAACATCACATATTTGGATACTTACATTATTTTGGCATTTTGGTGATACTGACATAATCTATTGACAATTACAGGTTTTGCACACTTTATTAACGTAATTCATAATATCTCTGTATTGGTCTATAGTCCAACAATCTCCATATTGAATTACTTTTTCAATCATTTGTAACTCAAAGTAATTGGATAAACATTCGTTATCACATAAACTTGAATTACAAATATCGTCTAATGAACATATTAACTTGTTTTGGTATTCAGAAATACACTGTTTAATACCACAAGTTTGTACCATTTGTTGAGTATCTGAATATTTCTCATTTAACTGAGATTCATTTACCTGTGTCCAAACAGATGCCCATCCTGTAGATACAAGTGGTGTATATCCGGCGATAGATGCAATACATTCGAAGAATATTACATTCCCAAATGAATCAAGTATGCACACATTATCACCAATTTGATAGGCTACCCCTGAGTTAAAAGTTGGAACATTTACCAATGTGAACACATAGAACCCACCAATAGTAGTTGTGAATGATGGGTAGAAATTATATGGCTCACTCGGATCACTCGCTGCAGGAGTGATTAATATGTTATACGGTGGAACAGATGATAATATTTGCTGTGTACCATCGGGTAAGGTAACCGTTACCTGTCTGAAAATGGTGAAATCTGATTGGTCATGCCCAGGCTCGTAACCAAAATCCGAATGGTCGGTAAATGCTACTTCAATACAATTATCTTCATAATCTACCTGTAAATGGGTATTATATTCACACATAGAATTTTTGAAGGTAACGTATTTATCGGGGCAAGTAATTGGGTCCGCAGGATAATAACGGGTTAAAACAATATCGCACCAATCGGTAAATGCTCCATCAGATAGATATAAATCACCAATTAAAGTAGTGTAACTAAGTGAAGCAAGTGTATTAACGTATCTTACAAATGGGGTAATCTTTGATAGAGCAGCTGATTTGAATCTTATTCCATTATCAAGATATACTCCCGTAGGGGTATATTGTGTCATAAATGGTACAGCTACATTTTGTGTAGGTGCACCACCTACTACATGGAACTTGTCAATATGTACTTCCTCATTAGCCCTGATTAATGGAACTGCAGAATTAATTCTGACTTTTCCACGCATCCAGTATAATGTGTTAGGCAATAAACCAATGGGAAAGTTTATATCTCCCTGCCAAATGATTGAACCATGAGTAGCATCGGGATTAACTGCCGGTGTTGGATTGGGTCTATTAAAGTAATCAGGAGGACTGGTAATCTGTGTCCTAAGAGCAGAACCGCTGATACCCGTAGTCATGGTAAAAACGGTAGAATTACGGGCTAATACTCCTGCAGAATTGAATAATGCCTGAGTAGAATATCCATTAAATGTACCATTATTACCAAATGTTAATAAGTTCGGATTGGGTAATGAGTTCTCATAGGTAACAGCTGCCTTAATCTGACAGAAGCAGTTAATATTAGCTGTGTCATAATCTACGTTTATATCCACGTAGTTAAGATCGTAGCTGTTATCCAAATCTACTATTAAATTACCGCTTGTAACACGGTTATAAGTTGGATTAGCACATTGACGAATGGTATATGGAGTAATGTCACCGGATGCTACATCGGTAACAAATATTTTGTTTTTTGTTGGTATTACTACAATATCTCTTGGGTTAGAACCCGTTGAATAGGTATGAATAATAGCAGTAGGGACATCCTCATTGAATAAATTCATTTGGTCAGCCGTACCATCTAATACTAAATATCCATCACCCGATAAATATACTATCCCCGTACTATTGGCTACAGCTACTATTGTTTGAGCAAGCGTAACAATATCAAATCTGATTATCTGTGTACTTGCAGTTGCCCATATTTCTGTGGGGGATTGGGCAAATTGGTAAACACCACCCGTAGAAATAGAACTAGGTGAATAGGTAAGTACATTTATAATTACCGTATCTGCACCATTACAGGCAACCCATGCTTCCTGCCTTGAAGGAACATACATAATATCCCTTGGGTTAGAATTAGTTGGAATAGCAGAACCAAGTACCGTATCTGTTGCTACATCAATACGATATACCTCATCAGAACCGTTACACGTTACCCATCCTTCATTAACACCAACATAATTTACCCATGTAAACCTATCAGGTTGAATACCTACTGAACCTGTGATACCTGTTACGGCAAGTGAAGTAGTATCAATAACTCTTATATCATCATTCCCTGATGCAGATACATATACCTTATTGTACCCGTTAAAATAAATTAACCCTTGTGGATTATCTCCAGCAGTTAAATTTATACTCGGTAATTGTACGTTAGTAGTAGCATTAACACGTATTACCTTGTCATTTGCACTATCTAATGTCCATACTTCATTTGTAGTATTAATGTAAATTAATCCATTTGCATCACCATTTGCCGTTGGTATATCCGTTTCACGAGTGATAATTAGATTACACACTGGTTGAACCATGCTAAACGATAACCCCACACATGGAGTGGTGAATTCAACTCTTACAGGTCCTGTACATTGTGGGGGTTGGTTTAACAAAAATCTCAATGTTTTTGTACCGGTTCCCGTTACATTATATAAATCCTGTTGCCAAGCCGCTAAACACTTGTTCTGCCACCGTGCATCCCACCGACAAACGCATACGCTTCTATTCGGTTTTCCACACGGAGTAGGATCAACTTCACCATCATCAGCACTATAATCAGGGGTACTTGTGTACCATATTCTAAATTCCCAATAATACCCACGGTCATACCCACAATCTACGGCAGTAACCATTAATGGGATATACAGCTTTTGCCCTGCAGTTACGGTAACGGTTAATGAGGTTGTTCCTGTTGAAGCGAAAGTCGCTGTCATTCCAAGGAAGTTAGATATAGATAGATTAACCGTTCCTGCGTATGGAACTGTAGCATTCGTATCTATTACTAATGCATCATTGACTAATGTTGGTACACCAATTTGTAACGGGTAACCTGAGTTATTGAAGTTAAACCCAACTAAATCCTGTTCGCACCGAGTTAAATAATTAACACCCATCGCAACCTCCTACATTTTTATCTTGACAATCTTGACAATCCGGATTACTATTATCTTGGCATCCACAATCAGGAGTGCCACATGGGCTATAATTAGCCGTACAGGTACACAGATTTAATGCTTTCTTATATAATTCATTAACCTGAATCCAATCTTTTTGAATGATTTTGTATTTGATAATTTGGTCAAATGCCACCATTGTTGCCAATCTTTGCAGATTTTTATCATGGCAAATATCATCATTACAATCTACAAGCGGATTACAATATACAGCACTAACAGTATCTTTGGTGGTTCCTGTTAAACAATTCTGCCAATCACAATCAGGAATATAAGCCGTAATTATAGTTTCTCCGGCACAATCAATAGTTTTTGTTTCGCTTATATGTTTAATCCACTCGTATTTAATGTTACACTGAAATTGCCCACAGGCAGTTACATTAATTTGGAATGGTACATATATAGTTGTACCGGCTACCAATGTAATATCAATATCCGATTGCGTATATTGACCACTACCATTATCAAATTGAATCTCAGGACAACCTGATGTTATAGTACAAATTACACCAATATATGGGTAGGTTGGGTCAATCGTTATAGCAAGTTCACCTGTATGAACTACATCAGTATTTATAGGTATGTACCCTATATTATAGCCACCACAGGAAAAATTTACCAGACTGCAGGGGTCAGTCGTAGCCATAGGTCAGTTAGTTAGTTACTGACAAAGTTAAGAATTTTTACCCCATGTGAAAGTTATTTTTGCTGTTTCCGTAAAACTACCATTTGGGTTTGCTCCTTCCTGAACCATATTAAACAATAATATACCCGTATGAAATCCTGTAACCTCTTGAACCTTAATAGTTAAATTGATAGTTTTAGCCTCACCAATTAACACCTGAACAGATTCCTTAGGCATAGAACCCTTAACCATAAATGAACCACTTGAATTATATAAGAACCCATTAACCAATATGTTCTTATCGCTCACATTATCAAATCTTATCGGTACAGTAACCTCTTTATTAGCAATCCCCGTTAATCCTGTTCCAAGTGAAACACTCTCATTTAATCCGATTAACTCTTTCACCCGTGTTTTCTCTCCATCAATATTAACGAACGAAGTGATTTTTACAGATACTACCTCACCATCAAGTGTGTGTGTGTAATTACCGTTTACCTTAGCCGTAGTGTAGCATTCATCATTACTATCAATAGTATAGTACACTTTAGCATACAGGTTATCGGGAACAAATGCACCTGTAATTTGAAATACTACTTCAAATGCTTTTACTTCATTCGGCTCAATGATTAACCCGTATTTATCAATTTCTACATTGATTTTATTTGTGTTTAATTTGATACCCGTAATATTAATTGGATATTCAGAGTTGTTAGTTACGGCAATTGTTTTGATTACCTTTTCATTATTAGTAGTATTACCAAGGTCAATATCACTAATAGTAATATCATTGTAACCTTGCCCACGAACAAGTTCAATATCAAAAGATTTAGAATCTGCGATTGTAAATGTTGCTTTCCTGTTCTCCCCATCATTTGGTAAACAGAGTATTTGGAATGATGCTACCTGTTGCTCTGTGAACTCTGTGGGTAAATGTGAGATATAATAATCCCCGTTATCAGATTTAACCCAGTCCATAATCATAGGATTGTGAATTTCGAAATCTTCATTCGGGATGGCTCCTGAACATTTAATTTCTATTGCCTCACCAAGCTCTTTCCCCTCGATTCTTACCGAAGGTACATATAAAGAGGGTTCACATACGGCAAATGGTACAAGTACCTTTACTGCTTTAATTTCCATGTTTTTACGTTTTAAACCGTAAATATATAGAAATTATCTCGGTAATTGCTGTCTTACAGGGGATTTTGGGGTGGTTGTGGTGCCACTAAGTTTTGACACATTGGTACTTAACTTATTCAATTCCTCCATAATCTTAGCTTGACGGTTTACATATTCAGCAACATTATCTTCCCCAAGTTTAATCCGATAGGCAATTTTACGCTCCTTTTGATCCGGATTATAATGTTTATCCTTTTCAATATCGTCAATATCAGATTTAACCTTATTACTTTCTTGGCTGATATTTTTATCCAATGCCTCCAATCGTTTCTCCTTAAACTCAATAGCCTTCTTGGTTAATTCAATAACCTCTGGCTTATCCATTTTGTTTACTTTGATAAAATTGTTCAACACAGCTTCACCAAATCCCCTATTTCTACCATAGTAATCCTTTTCTCCCGCGATAGCCGTTCCTAAAGCATATACTTTATTGTAGTATGGTACATATGAGTGGAGCATATAATTTGTTCCATTTAATATCTTACCAAACTTATCACCTACCAATTTACCCTCATAGAATTGATTTGTACTTGGGTCTAATATTGGCTTATCCCTGAAATCTTTATTTCTCGCTAGGTTTATTATTGGTCCTAACAAAGGGTCACTATACATCGGTTCTAAATTACCTTCCCTATTTAGTTTACCCTGTAATGGTAAATATTTAGAAACTTCTGCCACAGAACCCATATACCCATTATCTCCCGTGTCATAAATATACATAGGCATAAATAAACGAGCAGCATTAACCTCCCCAATTTTAGTTTGTAATGTCAATGGAACATCTTTTAATCCAATAGATTCCAAAAAATTAGGCATTGGTATTTTAGGGATAAATGGTCTTGCTTCCCGTATTTTTCTTACTTCTTCATCTTCATCAGCCATTTTACTTGATAAATTAGCCACAATATACATAGTAGCAATCATAGCTGCTGTTGTCAATGGTCTACGAGTAATGCCATTTTTTGCTATTCGAGCAGCTTCAGGAGCAAACTTAACATAAGCATTACCGATAATCGGTGTTTTAGCGGCTATGTCATAATATCTTCCTACTGTTCCTGAACCCTGAAACGATTCTGATATTTTTTGTATTGCTACTTCGGGCGTATCTCCATATTCTATCAACGATTCATAAGCAGCTAACTTGGCAGCATCATCTATACTACCATAGAAATTAGCCATTTTGTCAAGTGCCTTATTAACTGCTTCCTTAGTTTTACCAATTATTCCCGTAGCCGGTTTAGCATTTGGTGCAACTTTAGTCTGCAGTTCCCCACTCATTATGCTTTTCCCAATTACTCCTTTGTTTAATAAGTATTCATAATCAGGATGAGAGGCTAATTCTGTATGACCTTTTTTACCGGATTTAGCGATTAATGGGATATACTTTGATATGAATGTTACAGGATCTATTCCTGCTGACCAAGCAAAAGTAATATTACCACCGATGTTGCCCAATGTTGTAACAGGGTCCATAACCGTATTCTTAGCGACAAGCACTTTTCTAACGGATAAATCACCATATGCCCTGACAAACTTGTATAAAGCATCTCCTATCGCTGTTTCAAGATAATACCCTTGAAAATCTTCGGATACATCTCTACGAACCCACTTCCCATTTAATGCACCATATTTCTTACCTTCTAATTTTGTATAACCTGCTTTCTCTGTTTTACTAACAGCATCTGTAGTTGAAACCTGTTTAGCATAATCAAGTACAGCACCATTTCTTAATGTTTGTGCCAACCGAACAGAAGTAGCATATACAGGGTCTTCGATAATATCCTGAGAAACTTCATCTACTTCTTTTCTCATTTTGATATATGACCTATCAAGTCCTTTTCCCATTGACTTCATAGCAGTAAGCAACTCAGTTTCCTCGTTTGCCTCCATTTCCATTTCATGCCAAAAACGAGGACTATATTTACCCTTGAATTTATCGTAAGTTTCCTTCTTGATAAAACCGTTATCATAATGCCATTGGTGAATAAAATCCAATGTTTGACGAAGTGTCTGCATTAATGCTCGCTCTTGGGAGGATAAATCAGATTCTTCTACACGTGGGATATTACCTTTTGATACCTCACCTTCATATACTTCGGGGTCTAATACTTGATGAACCCGTCTTAATGATTCTGTATCTCCATTGACAATACCGAGAGTATTATTATAATAATCTATGGCTCTATGAGCGGCTGAATTAATCTGTCCTTTAGATTCACGGCTATTCGCTTGCTCCGATGTTGTTCTTGCTATATCCGGAATAAACCCTTGTAGAATATTCATAGATTCAGCAAGGTACTTATTGGAATTACTCATACCACGGGCTACCAATTTACTGACAGCATCCTCGAATTTTTTGGTATATGGGGCAATCTTACTATCTACCCATCCCATTGCTTTAAATGGTGCTCTTGCTATTTTCTTTATTGCATCAAATGTAACACCTGATTGTAAGTCTATTGACTTATCTGCTTCGGGGTTATTTATTGATTTGTCTATTGCTTTTGACTCAGACTGTGCTTTCTTTTTCGTTGCTTCAATGAACGATAATATACCTTCTGTTGCTGATTTACTTTGTGCTTCCACCACCTTAATACCACCCTGTGATAACCATGCTTTCGCATCACTATCTGTGGGAAGGTTGATAGAATTTGTACCATCTGACATAGTACGTGTTTCAGGATTCCATAACCCCTGATTTTCAGCTTTATCCATTAAATCGGTAAACTCCGTTTCTGCCCTGTAAATATCGGGGTTACTCTTCTTTGTACCTTTGAGTAAAACAGGTTTAACGGCTTCGGGCATTGCTTCAAATTCTGTGAATGGTTTCCTGTTCTCAGGAGTAATTTCTGTGGGGAAATTCGGGTTAGTTGTCTGCTTTTCTGTCTGAGAAGTTGTCTTAGATTCTGTCTGAGAAGTTGTCGGTGCAGGTTCAGCGGGTGGAGGCGTTTCTACAAATGCTTTATGCTCCGCATTATCACGCATTTCCACAACATGGTCAACGGCTTCTTTACTCGTTACACCCTCTGATAACATGAGCGCACCTGCGTGTTCCTGTTCATCTGGAGTAAGTTCATGCCCCAATTCCATTGCCTTTACATTAGCAAGTTTGGTGGCATTATCTAATTCATCTGTGGTTACTGGGTTTTCTTCGGGTGAGTTTTGAACCACTCTATTTCCGCTAACCTCTTGTGGGCTTGCGCTTTCGTCAGGTTTGGCTTCGATAACGGTTTCCCCGCTTCGCTCGTTACCTGATACCCCTGTTTTGTCGGTTTTATCATTGGATTCGTTTTTTATTTCAATTACTTGTTTAATTGGTGAAATAGGTTTCATCAATGGTACATTCGGAGGTATAGATTTTTCTCCTTTATTTTGTCCTTTCGGTAACGAAGTTTCATTAGATACGGGTAAATCATTTTCTATGTGGGCTGTTTCAGCTTCTCTCGTTGATTCATTTGACTTGTCTATATCTCCCATCATTTTTGACAAGATATTCAGCGTAGCCCCTTTTTCTGCCTCAGTTAAAACATTGCTATTAGCCGTTTCTTTAAATGAATTATTCACCCATTCGTAAGCACTATGTAATCCTTCGGCAGAAACAAGTATATCGCCATCAATCTTATCAAGTACTATTTCTACTTCTTTGGGCATACCCATTATTGGGTTCGTTATATGAGCATCATTAGTTTCAAAAAACGTTTCTGCCTTTGGGTCAGACATTGATTTCTTAACATTTTCATCAGTAACCGTAGATACTAAGTTTTCAGCCCATGTTAATTTATCCTGTAAATGTGTTTCTGCATTTTGGACATCATGCAACTCCTCAATACCTTCTTTTACTGTTAATTCACCATTTTGAACACGTTGTTTAATATGTGCCCGCTTACCCATTAATGCAGATAGAGCAGTTCCTAATACAAAACCGGTTCCTGCACCACCTTCGGCAGATTCTCCAAGTCCGGAAGTTAATTTATGGGCTTCATTATATGTTTGTCCTACTCCTGCATTAACAATGCTTTGCTGTATTACCTCCTGTATTCCTTCTTCAAATGCCTGAACTCCACCAGTTTTAAGCGTATTTAATAATATACTTTGAGCCGGTTTAGATATTCTCATAAATAACCGTTCTAACGGTATAGCCTCTGTACCACCGGAAGCCAAAGCAGTCGGTATAATAGCACTTGCTACTTCATCTTCGCTTACAGAACGAAGTTTATCCCACGCTTTCTCTGCATCCTTCGGGTTCTCCCCTGATGAAGCACGTTCAAGTACATATTCATCCTTATCCATAGAATTAGCCATTCTATGAAGTGCCCTTGCATTATCGGTTTCAAAACCTACGGTTTGTAATGCTCCTGCTATTGTAGGACGGGAGAAAAACTGCTTTACCCCGTTTGCTAATATTGCCTTTGCCCCTGCTATTTCACCACCTCTCATTATCGCACCTGCAGGAGTAAATCCACCAGTAGCCATAATTGAAGCCACATTCCCCAATCCTGTAGCAATAGTACCACTTAACCCACCTTCGTATTTGGGATTCTTATAAATGAAATCCTTATCTAAATCCTGTAAACTTTGCCCTGCTTGATAAATCCAACTATCCTCTGCTTTCGGTAATTTACGATATGCTCCCTCTAATGCTGTTCCTTCTAATGCTTTAACTATCTTACTATCAATAGCATATCCTGCTTCACTTAAACCTTTTAATTCACTACCAATACCACTGATAAACCCTGATTCTGCTTCACCAAGTTTAGTATTAAGTGCTTCCGGAATATTAGGTACTTCTGTCAAGTCTTTCGGTACTTCTGCTGTAGCAGGTTGCCCACTTGTGCTTGTCACCTGTGCAGAAGTGTCAGCCATTTGGGGAATAGGTGGAATATCAGGTTGAACAGGTTTTCCCTGTGGTATCTGTGTCGTATCAGTAATCTGATATTGCCCCTGTGATAACCCAGTACCACCCTGTGATTGTGATTGTGATTCAACTGGGTTCAACACAGGTAAACCCGTAGGGGTTAATTCAGGTACAGGTGAACCTATTGTTCCTACAGGCATATCTATAGGTTGAACAGGTTGAACAGGTTGAACAGGTTGCCCCGTGGGGACAGGTTGTCCCCCTGTAGTCGGAACAGGTTCACCCTGATTTACAGGGATAGCAAGTTGGTCAGGAGTGGGGAATGTCTTGGTAGCCTGTTGTGATTGAATACCGTATAACTCATTAACACGGTCATACGTTGGTAATTTTTTCAGTAGACCATTTTCTAATGCTACCGATAATTCATCGTGTACCCCTTTTCTATATGATTCATCAGTAGATAGTTTCTCCTGAAATTTATTGAAATCCATCCCATCGGGGATAGCATCAGTCAATAATTTAGCCTTCTGATAATATCGTTTTTTGAATTCATCGTTACCACCGTTAGGTTTTTCATCTTGTGCCATAATTTATTCAATTTCAGAATCCGAACCAGTAACCGTTACCTTAGTATTTATCTTACCTGTGCCTTGTGTGTGTTCACCTTTAGACGCGTTGCTTACCTTTTCATCCAATTCCCTAAGTTGCTCTGCATCATACGGCATAAATCTTGTTGCTACATCGGTAATCGTTCTATATTTATTAAAGCCATCGTTAATCCTTCTCTGTAACCTATCTTTTTGCATGATAAGTTTTTCAAAATCACCAATATTATAATCACCTGATTTAATTTGGTCATTTGTTAATATCTTATATGAGCCGTCAGGTTTTCTTATACCATATACAATAGATACATCTTCTATCGTTGCTTTATCAGGAGCATCCCCTGCATTAACACCTTCAGGTAATTTCATCGGTTTAAAATTACCTGTCTTAGACTTACCATTGTTTGGTATTATTACTCCTGTTTTAGTTCTTTGCTCTGCTGGTTCATCATAGAAGTATTCATCGTAATTAATCACCTGAGTTGGCATATTGGCATTTTTGAATTTGCCTGGAGTGCTTACTCCTACATATGTTTCATTTGGTGCCCATCCCTTTACCGCTTGACCATATGCTTTACGCATTACTTCCTGTGGATTTTTAGCCAATTCACTTTCGTTATTGATAATATAATTATCAATCGTATTATTATTTTTTAGAGTTGTACCATAAAATCCACCTTCGTCTTTACCAGTGTTACCATTTGATACATTGATAGTAGTTCCCTTAACCGGTCTTGTATCAAAGAACTGATTCTCTTTAATCTGACCAATTCTATTTACCAATTGATTTACCGAACGTTCTCTGATAGATTTAATGTTATCAGTATCTTTCTCCTTCAATTGTGTCCATGCCTCAGGGTTTGACTTATTCCAATTATCAAAGATAGCCTCTGCCGTTGGTCGTGCAAGCCCTTTTACCTCTTTCGTAACCAAGTACCCATGATACCCATTAGCGAAGTTTTCACCACGTTTTAACGCTTTCTGATAGTCAGCATCATTCACCCCATTTGGGTCAGCCTGAGCCTGTGATTTAACCTTTATCTCAATAGCATTCGGGTCAAACTCTAAACTTGATAATATCTTATCATTTTTTAACTCATCTGTAACACGGGTATCATAGTTGGAGTATGTATTCAACATACCCATTAAATGAACTAATTCTTCGGGCTTAACATTTTTACCCTGCGATAATTCGTCAATCCCATGTTTCAGATATTTAGCAGCATACATAGCTTCGGGAGATACATAAACCTTATCACCTGCTGTTGCTACGTGTTTCAAAAATTCATCGGCTAAAAGATATCCCTCATTAGCTACATGTTCAATACTCTTAACATCGTTTACATGTTTCCAATATTCAGGATCTGATTGCATTTTCTTTTCCCATCCTTTCCCATACTTGCTCTGCATCTGATTAAGCACTTCGTGTGTCTTATCCATTGTTTGATTAGTCAGATTCTGCCGTAATCCAGCATTTCTGATTTCCGGTGCCATCACATTAATCTTTGATTCCTCCGCATTCTTGTACTCCTGTATAGCATCTTGAAAATATTGTTGCCTCTTATTCGCATCAATAGCCGCCGTAGGCGTAACACCAGGATTATATGCGTAAATCGGAGCACTCATGTTACCAATTTGCACATTCCCCTGATGAATCGGTGAATTTGCATTGGGGTAATAATCTGCCGTACTTGCCCCTGCAGTATTGTAATTATTGTACAAATCGGTTAAAACCTTTTCGGTATATGGGTTCTCCGTTTTAACTGAAATAGGATTATATGGGTCAGTCGTTTTTTCCCGTGTTACCAATTCTGTTTTAACAGGTGGCATAACAACATCAACCTTTTTATCGGGTTCTGCGTTTAATTCGGCTCCTAATGTTTCTATACCAGATTTATCGCTTTTAGCGTTCTTATCTGAACCAAAAAGGTTAACAAGAAATCCACCTGCTTTATCTAAAAAACTCATATCGTTATTCTGCTAAAATTGGTGTTGGTAAAGTCATTCCATTTTTCCCCAATAAACTCATTTTTGCTCCTAAAGCAGGTGTTGTTCCCTGAATACCCGGTTGACTGAAAATACCACCGATATTACTCGCTCCGGAAGCAACTGGAGTACCTGTTCCACCTGCTCCACCTTTAAATAGGTCGGCTATCGCATTATATCCGGATGAAGCATTAGTTTGCCCTGTTTCAGGGTTTTTCTGTGCTAACAATGCCTGAAAACTTTGCATACCTGCCTGTGAATTACTTGCATTTTGTGCAGCTTGGTCACGGTTTTTAATCATATTCAGATACAGATTCCGCTGTGCTATTTGGTCGGTTAATCCTGTTTGCGCTGTTTTATACGCTAATTCAGTATTTTGCGCTTGACCAAGTACCTTGTTTTTCTTCTCGGCTAACATTCGCTGTAATAGCCCGTACTGTTGTAGTCCTGTTGCCCCTGAGTTAGCAAGTGCTCTTGCACCCGCTCCCTGTTCAGCAGAAATTTCAGCCATATCCCCCGCATATGCAGAACCCGTTCTGGCGTTAGCCGCTCTCCGTTCTAAATCTTGGAGTAAGGATACCTGCATAGGTTCTGGACCAGGCAATTTCTTATTGGCTGCGTTTTTCATTAGACCTGAGCCTAACCCCAATAATCCACCACCAACGGCACCAATAGCCGTTCCAAGTCCTGGTTCAACGGTTGTACCTGTTATAGCCCCTTGGGTTGCCCCACCTAATATGTCTTGTCCGATTGGCATAATATTACAAATTTAAGTTTTTTGTGTTAGTAATCGTTTATAACTTACTGAAACATTATGAATAGTAAATGGTTCATAAGCCTGATGAATAACCTTCATAACAATAGCCCTACCTTGTAACCTATCATTATTACCGGCAACTAACGGGTTCTTACGGGGTATCCCCTGTTCCCACCCGTGTCTATCCCGTAAATCAATAGCCAATACTTCACAAAGAATTTGATTATTGTTCATCTGTTCTACATTGTCTGTGAACTGAACTTTAGTCGGTGAATTAATTGAACTAATCCTGAAATCAGGGAACTCACATTCCATACTTACATTTTCAGAAGTACGGGTATTTGCTACTGAAATTGGTATAATAACCTCACTATAAATATCTTGGTTGTTAATGCTATACCCAATATCAAGGTCATAACATTCAGCAACTCCGATATTTACCCTGTCATATCTTCTACGAGAGCCGAATGATTTATCGTCAAACGATAGATACTGGTCATACTGAAATTGATAAATACCATTCCAATGTTTAGTAACATCGTTATACACAAATCCCTGTTCTGAAATGAAATCTCTTTCCTCATTGTTGTACTCAATTCTCTCAATTTGAACTAAGTATTCACGGAATTTAGTATCATAATAAGCTGTTAGCCACATTCCTGTTCCCGCAGGTGGAGGATATGCCCCCTGTAAAGCGGATATATCAAGCAGATACGGAATCATCTTAGCCTGATACTTCTGTGTCATAATGCTCTCTATTTCATTATTCTCCATCCGATAAACAGAGGTAAAATTGGTGAAATACAACACATTATTATATTCTGCTCTTGTCCTCCATGTTTCACCGTTCATTCCAATCTCACGGGAAATCCAGTATTCCTCATTGATAAATTCTGAGCCAACGGGTTTTATTACGGCTATCTGTTCTGCAGTGGTATCACGCATGATTAATGCGTTAGTTGGTAACATACATACCCCACGGTCACAAATAGAATACAGGTTATTACCCTTGTTACCACCTAATGCGCTCCAAGCAAATTTAATTTCGCCCTGTGCATCTTCAATATCTATGTGGTTAGCAGGTAAAAATGTTTTTAAACTTGGTACATTGTGCTTAGAAATATCCCGTTTTAATGACCATACCACACGGGTACAGTATCTGTTCTGCTCTACATATCCAATCGGCTGACTTGTCCATGCTTCGATGTTATTAACGTGCATGTAGTCAATATTGAAACTTGGTCTATACCGGTATCCACCGTATCTCCACCAATCGTATTCATGTGGGTAATCTGATTTATAAGCATCATAGATTATACCTGTTCCACCACAGAAATTATTATTGGGTACATCACTTGTATTCCAATTAATCGGTCTTTGTATATAATTGGTAGCAGGAAAAAACCATTCAAATGTTGGATAATCAGTTGCCTTCCCACGTTCATGGTTATATGGCAAGTGAACAGGGCTTTCACAATTAAACAATGATACCATTTGCCGTATCCATTGCATTGAGATTTTGCAGGTATCTTGTATCTTACCAATTCCTCCTTGCGCTCTGTTTACTACATAAATACGAGGATTAAGAGCCATCCTGAAATATGGGAACCCTGCATTTAGATATAGTGGGAAATCACTTGGGTTTTGAGGTCCATTAGGGTCCCCACCACCATTAGGTATTTTTCTATCTACAGGAGCAAATACATCATCACCGATATATGTATCAGCACCATAAGCACCAATAGGTACTTCATTGTCATATCTGATAATTATACGCTCTCCATATGCCGGTAATGTACCTGCCGTAAATGAAACTTGATAAAATCTAGATGCAAAACTAGGTTGAGTAAATACAGTAAAATAACCATCAATAGTTACATTCGGTTTTGATAATGCACCTGCCCCAATAGTAAATGGAGTTGGCATACCTGCTAATGTTCCTCCTGATATACCATTAGCATTAAGCAATGTATAAACAGAACCATCAGGTCTTTCAATATAAATTAAACTATTAATTACATTGGTGTCAACCGTAGCAATATTTGTATATGTGTTTGGTGACCATGGTAACACATCTTCCCATCTTTCATCTACAAGCGGATATTCTGTATTCACACCATTACTTATACCAATTAACGGGCGCATCTTAATCCATGCTCCTGTATCAAAATAAGTGGTAGCATCATTATCAGGAACAACAGCTAATGTATTGATAATATTGATATTATACATTGGTTCATGCCATGCTTTCGTATCTGCAAAACCATAGTTATTATCACAATTACCTGAACCCATACCTGCTGTACCGTAAACATCAGTATCAACCCCAAGTACCATATATTCCCCACCTCTATCACCTATATATTCAGCCCCTAAGCCACTTGCATCCGTACCATTATTGTTAGCATTTCTAAATTCATCAATACTAAAAATAGCCTTACTAACAGATAATGGATTACCATATAAACTTGTTATCCAAGCAGGGAAATTCGGGTTTCTCCATTTCCCAAATTGAACATATCCTGTTCCTGTTCCCGATACAGGGTCGGGAGATACATTAATAGTTCCATCTCCACTACCTCCTGAACCATCCTTATAGAACCTTGGATAAACACAAATATCTGTTACATCAGGGTCTAATACCCTATTGTGCCCCCAAGGCATTTCAGTAAATATACCGACAGGGGATACTAATTGAGCACTATAATTACCACTTGAACCAATAGAATTTACTAATGTTTGTGTCATTAATCCACTCCATGGAGCAGATTCTGTGCTATAAAACCAAAATTTACGAATAGCTTTACTACCGGGTGAACCTACATTTGAACTCGGCATTAAGTAATACATACCAATACCTTGGCATATTACTCTACCTGCAGGAGCAGTTCTTAATACTGAAAATGCTTGTACCCAATCAGGTATATTTGTAATTCCATTCAATGCCATTCCAAGTGCATAATAACTTGGGGCAAATCCTATCGGGTTATAATCTGTATAGTTTGAACATGCTGCATCAATATTATTACAATCATTACATACCAATAAATCTAACCGGTAATCTTGATAATTTACATTACTATCAATTTGAGTAGTAGGCGTAAATGGTTTATATCCTTCATCCGATGCTTTATGTGGTTGGCTTACGCTTCCACATGTTCCACAACTTGCAGGCTGTGAATTTAAATCACAATCACCTGTACCATTCTTTTCACCATCACAAGCAATATTACCAAATGAGCAACAATCTGTCTTAGGAATAGCATCTACAAGGTCATATGTTTCATGGCATAGCTGTTCATCATTGTTACTATATGTTACAGCCGTGGGAACACCGTTAAAACTAAATAACACGGTATCTGCCGTAGCATCATCCCGCCTGTCAGGCATAACGGCAGAAGTGAAATTAGTTACCTTAGATACAAATGTATGCTCCATTTGAGCACCATAGAACCCTACCCCAAAACCATAAGCCTCACCTCTCCTGTAACTCCTTCTATATGTACCATTCCATGAATCGTCATATCCAATTTTACCCATCTTGTCAAGAACGGGGAACATTTCTACCCCATTCCTCGTGGTAAACGTAGGATTAACGGTTAAACTCTCATATTCAACATTATGAAGTGTCAGAACATTGTTAAAGTATCTTATAGATTTTGCACTTTTTATCGTGCCTAACATTATTCCCGCTTCATCATCAGTTATAGCCTCACCAATCGCACCAATATCTACGATAGTCTTAATGCCTATTTCTCCATCAGCAACAGCTACACGCCCAATAATAAAGCCCGTAGGGGTAAAGCCTACGGCTGCTCCTTGGTTATAGGCGTATCTAAGTATTTCTACATATTTATAACCGACATCATTCTGTACCCTGAATTGTAATACTACCCCAAGTCCTCCCTGTGTTGCAGCATCAGCACCATAGGTTTTAATCCCCGGATATTGATTTGAACGGTAGTCAAGATTTAATGGAACAGGGATAGTCGGAGTAGTGGGTAACCAATTGGTATGATTACCATTGTTATCCACATATCTAAAGGTATAGCAATACTGTCCAACTTTTAATCCACCTGAACCAAAGGTAGCATCTGCTCCCGCGTAACCACCACCGGCAGTTAATTCACGGAATACCATCTTATGTGGTGGAGTAGGTAAATTAACCGTATATTTTCCTATGTTGAAATTATGGAAAAATGTTTCAGAACAGATTAGATTTGCATCTATCATTTCCTGAACCGATAAAATAATCGGTGGAGTATAATTATCGGTAATATATAATTCTCCTTGGATACAATTATTATTCCAATGGAATTGTATCGGGTGCATTATGTTAATTGGTAAAGCAGGATTTGCAGCACATATTACTCCATCTATCCTAATAAATGGTGCAAGTACCTGTGTGGCATCACAGTAAAACTCAATAATGTGGGTTTTACACATGGTTATACCCAAGCAAGTCCAATCCCCTGTATCAAATATGCTCTGTCCTAATCCAATATCGAAGTAATACTGAACACAGCTTGTATCTATTGAAGCATATTTTAATGATTCTCCATTAATAGTCTGTAATGCCCCGTAATCCGCTTCTAACCCATTAGGGCGCATATTAATAGCATCAATATATTCCCCGTTATCCTGTAGTCCGAGTAATTCAGCATCAATAGTATAGGCTGCCCCTGTTTGTAGGGTTCTTATGGTTCGCTCGTAATTTCTAAATGGTATAGGCATATTTTCTTATCAATATTATTTGTACCATTTTGCATTATTGTTTCTCTCGTCCATATCATTCCGCATCCATTCACTCATAGCCACAGCGTTACGGATAAATGCCCACCAACTGCCATCCTGCTGATTCATTAACGCCTGTGTAGCAATAGCAGACATAGTGCTGAATAGTTTTATATCGTGCCTCATAAGTAACATAGAGCAATCCCTGTTCATCATATCAGTTACCACTTGCCTATATTCTCTTGGTACCGTAGGTATTTCATCAAGTGCTCCACCGAATGTATTGTAAATTATACGGTACTTGGCAAATTCAGCACAGTTCCGGCTAAACATTAGATAACCACCTTCCATATTAGCATAATATAGATTCGTGTGGTCAAATGCTCTACCACCAGTTACATACGGGTTGTAATATGGGTCATACGGTTGGTCATCGTGCTTATCAGCGGAATATGCCTTACCGCCTGGGGTAGTAACAAAATTCACTTTAAAGTGAACTATCCGCAAATCTGCCCCCGGTGAACAGCATTTATCATTGTAAATGTATATTTTCTGTGGATTAATAAAATCATCAGGAACAGGGATAGCTAATGGTGTACTGCTGTCAGAAAATAATCCATCATTCCATGTGGTAAATATGAAATATTGGGTACTTAATTTCTCCAATATCCTCTTTATTTTCTCCTGATACCACCCTTTTGACCTTAGCCTAAATTCATCATCCCCAAGAAACTGAGTAACATCAGCGATAATTGCATCAGAAGTAACGGTTTGTGCGCTTAACATATACCTAATTTAATGAGTAATAAACTTGGAAATATTCACCACATATAAACATGGAGAAATTATCCCACATAGATATGGACATAAATCTCCCTCCATTATCGTCCGTGAAAGCCCCAATTCCTAAATATGGGAAACGCGCTGTTTTCATCATGCTTCTTGTTGCTCTTGTGAAATTGATTGAACAGGTGCCCCGCCGGGTATTGGTAACGTGTTTATGTTACCATCATTCATACGGTCCCGTGGTAACATGAGTGCGAACTTGCCCATATTGACTATATCTGCCCGAAGGATAGCAATTAAATCTTCTGGTAAATTCATCGGGGTATCAATGTTAGTATTGTCAATTTCGTCAATAGTTGGATTCAGGTAAACGAAAGCCTGTAATGACTTAATTGATACTTCTTCTAACCCCAATAACCATATTAATGACATATTATCTCGGAAGTAATATGGATTTGTGGTACTCGGTTTTTCTAATGGGTTAGCATAGTAATTATATACTTTAGCAGGAGTGGTCCTGTGGAACTTTACATTCGCATATTCAGGAACATCACAGATAGTATCGGTAGAATAGGTTAATAGGTGTAGCCCTGCATCAAAGTCAAGATCAACTATTTTCCGTGGGAATTCAATAAATTTTTGGTTTTTAATCTTTGATTTATCTGTTCCTGCAGAATATGTTTGAACAGGAATATCATCAAAAATGGCTAAATAATCCCCTTCTATAGTGCCCGTAGCCTTAATATTATTGGTAAAACGGGATTTCCGTAACCGTGAAGCTCCCGTTAATGCCCAAAATAGGATAGCATCTTGGTTAATTTCAGCAGAAGCGTAGTTCTGTTTTAGTATCTTGGATACATCATTAACAAAGGTAAGCCAAGTGGTTCCATTATTTGCCACTGTTAGTTATGGTTAGTTAGTTAGGTACGACAAATATACAAAAAAAAGAGCCTAATGAAAGGCTCTTAGTTTATTTTATGGCAAATAAACAGGTAATACTTAGTCTAATATAGGTGCTTTCCATACTCCCGCAGGACTTCTCTGCATCACTTTAGCACTATCAGTATCCTCTATTTGTATAATCTGTGGGCATAGTGAAGTACTTGGTAAAGCTGTTCTTTGAGCAGAAGTCCTTCTCCAATATTGACCAGCAGGGCGATTAACGATATATTGTAAATTTAGATAATTAGCAAAATTATTAGCCGTTACAACAACAGAACCAATTTTAATACTATCTCTCGATGGAGCATAATGTAGTGTGTCAAGCAATGTAGTTCCTGCATAGAACCGAATAATTGTATATGTGTATCCAACTACTTGAGCAGTATCTACATATGTGTTATTTTGAGGAGGGCAAACAACAATAGGCAATAGTATTCCTGTTTTGTAAATCTGAACATCACCATTTGGTGCCTGAACGATTGATAGATTCTGTGCGGATACGGGTTCACAACACGTAAACAGTAACACAATGGTAAGTAATGCGATAATTTTTCTCATTGGTAATTTCTTTTAGTTTGATTTAAGTTCTTACAAATATAAACAAGAAATGACAAAAAAAAAATACC
>Ga0209084_1001184_pt1 | contig 22572 bp, 21 predicted proteins | sample C_130820_MF_Meta_FD_187309 | JGI IMG/M metagenome (GOLD analysis project Ga0209084, IMG submission 187309) | Freshwater microbial communities from Lake Croche, Canada to study carbon cycling - C_130820_MF_MetaG (SPAdes) (version 2) | ecosystem: Environmental > Aquatic > Freshwater > Lake...
TCGGCCTGCTCGCGCAACCGATCGGTCATCAAGTTCGAGGACTGCACATTCACGATCAAGACCGAGACTGATCCATTGGCCAGCGCGTCCATGAACAACGCGATGTCACCCGGCGATGGCTCTCCACCGTTTGATACCGAGCGTGCGTAACCCGCCGGTGTTGCGTTCACCAGACCCAGTGGAATGATCATCCCGTCGAAGACCGGTTCGGTGGCGGCCACGGTCTTCGGGTCGTTCGGTGACCACGCACCTGCCCAGATCTGCCCGATCAGGTTGAAGTACGGCGTCATCGACGCGTCGAAGTCTGCAGCACGCGCTGCGAAGTACTCCGCTGCCTCGGGCGAAGCGGCGGTGAGCACCTCGGTGATGCGATCGGCGCTCTCGGTCACCACTCCCGGTGCGTACCAGAGATGGGGATCGGAACCGGCGGGCAGATCGAAGGACCCACCGATATCGAGCACGGTCGGCCGTTTCGTCATGGCATCGATGGATCGCTGCGCCCAAGGGTCATACCCGACACCGTTGAGCACAATGACATCTGCCTTCGCTAGCGCAGCGGCATCAGAAGGGGTCGGTTCGTAGTCATGGGGATCAACAGAGCCACCCGACACGATGGAGGTCACCTCGGCACAGGAACCTGCAAGTTGCTTGACGATGATTCCCCACTGATCAACCGAGACGACCACATCGATGGGTTGCACCGGACAGAGACCACCAACTGGGGCCTTCGAACTCGAACTCTCCCGGGCAGGCGAACAACCAATGGCTACGAAAAGAAGGATCGCCAGCGCACCCGCAATGGCGCAACGGCCTGATCGGCAACGGGAAGGAAGGCGGGATGCCATTCCATAATGATAACGATTCTCAGTATCAGTCGGCAAGCGGGGTAGCTATCCGGTCCCCCAGATAGAGCCGCGTGGCGAGAACCCGGCGGTGCACCCCCGCTATATCTGGGAGTTCGAGTTTGGCGTAAATACGCCGGATGTGGCTCTCAACCGTACGTTCACCCACAAACTGGAACTGGGCGATCGCCGCGTTCGAAAGTCCTTCCGACAGCAGACGCAGAATGGTCCGCTCGTTGGGAGTGAGAGCATCAAGGCCTGTTACGGCAAGCCGCCCCGAACTCATGGTGGGAGCGATCTCCCTCACACCATCAAGTGCGCGATGCACCGATCTCGAGACCAGTTCCGGCCAATCAGTGCTCAGAGAATCACGGTCGAGAACGATGAATCCATGGCCGCTACCAGGTCCAGTACCCCCCAGGAGGGGGGCCGACACATTGGCGGCGCACGCCACCAACACCAACGAGGAGCGATTGAGCATCCGCTTGACGAATGCCAGCCAGCCATAGCGAACAGCGTCGATCGTGGAGGCGGGGAACACGACGACAACGGCTGAGGATTCTGGTTCCCAGTCAGCCGGAGGCGCGCCGTCGCCCTCGTGGAGCCGCACGCGGTGACCGTCGCGCACCAGGCGGTCCACCAGCGGTGCTCGCAGCAGAGGCTCCGCACAGACAACATCGAGTTCTTCGCGTTCGGACTCGGGGGACGCATAGTTGGAACCGATAGCAGGCATCTCCGTCATGACGCGTGGCGCACTGCCGGGGATCCGCCGCCCAGTGCCTTGCGGGCAAGAGTTTGGGTCACGATTTCGGGGTTCCTGCACAAAATCAGCTGTTTTTGATGTATTTCCGCGTGAGCACGGAGATGACCCCGTGTCAGTACGCAAGAGTGCTGCGGATCGCTGATCCGACCCCCGGACACGCTCCCCCCCACCTGATCCAGTTTCTGTTCCGCCTTGGCCGCCACTCGACTCCACTCCGCCATTCACGGATCGGGACCCGACGACAACTCGGTCGCCGGTACACAATCCTCCGCCTGTACTGCTCGCCTACATCTGTGCCGTTCGTGCGTTCACGTTGTCGTACCCCGAAGGAGAAACAACATGAAAACCAACAAGAGAAACACTACCGACATACACACCACTTCCCACCCAGAACGAATTGAACTACCCGCAGCGACCACACCTCTCGACGCCATCGCGCTTCAGCGAGTGATCGGCGCAGTCGTCGGTGCAGCCGTTGCCGATGCTCTTGGTGCGCCATTCGAATTCGGCCCGGCGCTGGCCTACAGCGAACGATTCCCCGAGCCTGTCCTCGGCGGAATCGGGGAACTCGTTGGCGGAGGTCACTTCGGATGGGCCCCGGGTGAGTTCACCGACGACACCCAGATGGCCATCGCCCTGTCCGAATCGGTCATCGCGTGCCACGCCTTCGACGCTGCCGATGTCTGGCGGAGGTTCGTGACCTGGCGACGAACCGCCGCCGACTGTGGAACTCTCACCGCAACCGCCCTGCGCAGTGCGACGCATGCCGGCGCCGCTTCAAAAGCCCATCAACTCATCGGCCGCAGTGCCGCGAATGGTGCGCTCATGCGCGTCGTCGGCCTGGCGTGCGCGTTCACTCCGGGTGACGAGCCGACCCTTATCGCTGCGGCCCGAGCGCAGGCCGCGCTCACTCATCACGATCCAGCGGCGGGCTGGGGGGCCGCAATTGCCGCCGCGCTGATCCGGCGGGCAATCCATGGTCAGGACCCGATCGCCGCCATTCCTTCCGTGCTTGCGCAGGTTGCTTCCGTCGACCCGGCGCAACACGCCGATTTCGCAGCATTGCTCGACGAGAGTTGGGAACCGAGCCTCATCGCTGGGCCGAGCAACGGAACGGTCTGGGGCTGTCTGGCCCAGGCGGTCTGGGCGCTGCGAACCACCGACACATTCGCCGACGCCGTCGTTGCTGCGATCAATCTCGGTGGCGACACTGACACCGTCGCATCTGTCGTCGGTGCCATCGCCGGTGCTCGCGACAGCGTGCAGTGCATCCCATCGCGCTGGCTCGCGTACGTCCACGGCACCGTCGGAACCACCGACGGCGCCCAGACGTACGACAATGCCGCCCTGCAGGACCTGGCTCGTCGGCTCGTCGGCCGATCCCCGGTGCCAGCGACCAGCACCGAGACTCCCGCCGGCCCCATCGAGGTGTCGCCGGGACTCCACGCTGCCGATCTACCCGGTGCCTCGACCGTCCCCACGGACTGGGCGGTGGTCTCTCTCTGCAGGACCCACGGGAGATTCACCGCTCATCCCGTTCGGCGCGAGGTGTTCATGATCGATCAATCCGGCCCCGCCAATGCCAATCTCGAGTCGGCGCTTCGAGATGCCGTCAATGCGATCGACGCCCTTCTCGCCGGAGGCCACTGCGTGGTCGTCCATTGTCACGGCGGTCGCAGTCGCACCGGCCTCGTGCTCAAGGCTTGGGCCATGCGAACCCATGGATTCACCGAGCGCGAAGCCCACCAGTGGCCTTCTGAACGGTGGTCTTGCTGCGAGGACTGCCAGGAGCCGTTCGTGGCGCTACTGCAAGAGCAGTAGTGCGGAAGCCGCCGCGGCAACGAAAATGGCACTCTCGATCCGAACCAGTGAACCGGACGTTCCGGCGCATCAGAGGATCCCCCAGCACGCAGAGTTTCGCCGGGATAGGGCAGCTAAGCGGTCTCAGCAATGTCACCGGCGCTGAGCACGCAAAAATAGACAGCACCTCTGTCCAGAATGTGTCGATCTTCGACGACCTCTGCAGTCTGGCCCGCAGGCCCCCGACTAAGACTTTCAGCCGTCGGTCACATTGATCACAACTTGGCTGCTCCGGAGCATTGCGTCATGAATTCCAGTACGCGCGCAGCTATCCCGGCAGCATCGAAGGCTGACTCGGCGTAGCTCCGTGCGTCGCGTCCCATCCGCTCAGTTTCCGAATCATTGCGGAGCAAGCGAACAACACTCGATGCGAATTGCTCGTACGAACCCGGGGTGACCACCATGCCGGCCCCGGCCCGGGCGATCGTTCGGGTGGCAAGATTGGCCGCGGGCACAGCCCCAACAATCGCCCGGCCGGCGGCGAGGTAGCTCAGAACTTTTGAGGGCACACTGAACGTGCCGGCATCCTCTTCCAGTAGGACGATGCATACCTCTGCGGTTGAAAGCACATCATTTAGCGTCTCAAATGGCACGAAATCGCACAGAAGCAACGTATCGAGACCCTCGCTGGCTTTCGCACGCTCCAGGTAGTCTCTTCCGAGTCCCTCGGTGATGACCACGAGCCGCTCGGAGGCCGGGTCGAGCGCCCGGGCTACAGCGACGAGATGCTCCGGGTCGTGCTTCAGACCCAACGTGCCTGAGTAAATCGCAACCCGAAGACCATCGAGTCCCATTGCTGTGCTCCAGCCATTCGGCTTCGATCCCATCCGGATCTCATTGAGGGGTGCCCAGTTCTCGACCACCAGAGTCGGAAGCTTCACCCGCCTATCGTGGAGCTCTGGAAGGAAGTCGTCGGTGATCACGATGACACCGTCCGATTGGCGCAGCAGGATTGTCTCGAGCCAGTCAAACGCTCGCCCAGCAGTTGCACCCAACAGCGCATTGCGTTTGGTTAACACCGTACGGACACCAAGGCCGAAGAAATCCTGAAGCCAGAAGAAGCGATCGGCCTGAATGCGTCGGCATGTGACCCAAAGCCCCGCCTGCGCAATCAGTGACGCATTGGTTGAGAGCACATGACGAGGGCGCAATGACTTGGTTACTGCCGAGAGACGCCGTCCATATCTGTACTCGCTGCGAATTCTGCCAAAAGTTGAGTATCGCTCAAACGGAGCATCGGAGACATTGACAAATGTCAGACCATCCGGGTCGTCCGCAGTGCGCTGGAGGTTGCCCTTCCCACTCGTAACCCCGCCGCAGTAGGCGTGCACGACGCTGAGACCGAGTCGGGCAAGCTCGCGACTCAGCTCAGCCGGGAACAGGTGACCAGGAAAATCGTGCACGATGATGTCTGTGCGATCCCGAGCGTTGACCTTCGTCGCCGGATCTATTTCAGCATTCACATCGGCCCCTGACTGTTGAAATCGCTACATAAAGCTTAATCACCGCAATACCGCTCAAAAACGGGAGGCCGGAGGTCTGCTCGGCGAGGTGGAGGACTTCATGGACGATTGTCCGCAGGATGCCCAAGTCCACATCGAACCCATCGTCGCCAGCAGAGCCACCAATCTCGCGTTGGTTCGCCGACTGGAGGCGGTGAACGGTGCGCGACGCACGGTAATGAGACAGTGCCCGCTCGCCACCCGCCCGACGGAGCAAAGAACCAGAGTTTCTCGTCATAATCTGGCCCACAGAACTGCGTTCGTAGCCACTGGTGTTACTGCGCCGCTCAAGAAGTTTTCGAGGGTCGAGTTTCGATGTCGAAGTCGGCGCAGATCGACTTGACGAAAGATGCTGGATCGCGTGCGAGTTCCTCGAACTACGCCACCCGAAGGTGCCCCTCCGAGAGCAGTGGTTCGAGACCCGCAATCACGTTCCGCAGAGACCGTTGATCATGTAGGTGACATCATGGCCCAGCTCGGTAGTGAAGGACCCTGCTGTGGTCGCCGGGTAAGTGACAAGCGAATGTCGGTGCTGGGATCTAGCCATCTCGGCAGGATCTCGGAGTCGCCCCAATTCTCGGTCGGTTCCATGCACAGACTCCTGATTCGCCGAGCCTTACAACCTTAATCTCAACATTTCACCAGACTTCACCTCCCCTCTCAACGAGGGACCTGAGAGGAATCTCCTCATTCACCCCAGCGGACAGTCGAAGAACTTCCGTGGAAACCCAAGTGTGGTGGGGCGAACTGCCATCACAATCTTCATCGCAGTATCCACCGCTCCGCAACTGTCTGTTTCAGAGTGAAGCTCGAGCGATGAGCGGAGTGTGCGCCGAGAGCACATTTCCGGACGAGGTGGAAGATCCGACACCACCGCCGTGTCGGAGTTGGCAGACTTGATCAGGAGCACCTTCGCACCGATGACAAAAATGCCTAGAAAGCTCAGACCAGCCGGGTCGTGCCCCGTGCGCTGAAGGTTGCCCTTCCCGGTGGTAACCCCGCCGCAGTACGCGTGCACGGCTTTGAACCCGAGTCAGGCAAGCTCCCGGCTCAGCTCCGCCTCGGACGGATGTCCGGCAAAATCGTGGACGAGAACGCGAGTCAAATCGCCGCGACGCCCGAGTAGATGGTCTCCGCGCGCTGCAGCAGTTCGCCGCCCTGACGACGGTACTCCTCGGCAACCTCCGCGCTGCGAACCTTGCGTTCGGGAGTGGGCACAGAAATTGTCATAGGGTCGCGAACTCCTTTGCTGCGCCGGACGCCAAATCCCTCGACCACTGCCACAATCTCCTCGTGCTCAATCGTGGTCACGATCCGATCTGAGAGCTCGGCAATTTCGAGCATCTTTGCCACCGTCGCTGAAGTGTCACGAGTAGCTGATTCGAAACTCACGAAGTGAACCTGCGGAAGGTCGGCCAGAGCACCGTAGAAGCGACACCATCCTTCAAGCATCTGCCGGAACATGACCTGGTCACGCAGACGGATCGTGGCAGAAGTGCAGGCCGCCATCGGCTCACGGATCAGCACAAACGGTGGCACTCCGTATCGGACGGCCAACTGCACATGCGCCTGATGATGCACATGGGAAGCGATGTGCAGCGATGGTGCTGCCAGTCCGAGAGCGGCCACAAGGTAGGTGGTCCCCGATCGGGGGAACGACTCCACCAACAGGTCGGTGGAACGGCTTACAACCTCGCGGTTGCGGCCAGGCTTGATCCGAGCAGCACCGCAGTAAAGCGTCGGGCTGAGTTCAAGTACGGGACGGGCTGCCTCCGTCATGCGCCGAAACAACTTCCCACTCACGAAAAATCATTCCTCGAAGGTTTGGTTGTCGAACCCGTGGAGCCATCATAACGACTCACGAATGAATACCCGGAAATACGTTCGGCAAGCGCGAGATCATCTGCGAACCTAGCCCGAAGATCGGCCATTTCCATATCGAACCCGTCGTCGCCTTCCGATACTCCGATATCCCGCCGATTCGCGGAGAGGACTCGATCGATGGTCCGTGAGGCTCGAAAATAAGACACAGTACGCTCGCCGCCAAGCCGGCGCAGCATCGTTCCTGATGCATGGGTTACCGTCTGCAGCAACGAACTGCGAACGAAGCCGCTTACATTGCTTCGCTTTTCGAGCAATGCATCGGGGGGACGGGCATCAACGCCCAACTCGGCACAGATAGGGTCAATCACCGAGGCTGGATCAGCGGCGAGGTCCTCAAACCAGACAATTCGGAGCCGATCCTCTACCAACAATGGTTCAAGGTTGGCGAGGACGCGCCCGTAAAAGCCGTTACTGAGATAGGTGGGGTTTCGTTCGAGTTCAGAGGTGAATGAGAACGCCGTGGTATTCGGGCGGGTGACAAGCGAATGACGATGCTGGGAGCGCGCGCGCTCTGCAGGATCGCGGACGAGCAGCACAACCCGGTACGAAACCGGCAGCGTGGCCAGCCGTTCAGCGAGATCGGGCACGATGAAGTAGTTCGGTGACACGTCGAGCCACACCGGTTTCGCCGGCGAGAATTGGTCGAGATACCAACCAGTGCCGAAATCGAAGTATCGGGAGAAGTAATCGATTTCCTTCCCTGAACTCGCCGTGCTGATCTGCGGAAGCGAACCCATCCAGGAGTGCAGGGAGGTGGTTCCGGCCTTCTGAGCTCCAATGCAGACGAGAAGTTCTGATCCATCGAATCGTTCAACCGGCATCAGCAATGACCCCTTGGTACGTATCAAGCCACAAGGATCGCACAGCCTCCGGGGAGAAGTGCTCTCGGTGCCGGGCCCGGGTGGCCTCAGCCATCTCGCGACGCTCGGCGTCATCTACATCGAGCACTGCGCCGATCTGACGCGCCAGATCGGCGGGATCACCCGGGATGAACGTGTATCCGCAGGAGTCGGCCAGCAGCTCGGGAAGTGCAGCACGATCGGAGAGCACCACGGGCGTACCCTCGGCGAAGGCCTCGATGACGACACGTCCGAACGGTTCGTCCCACTCCGATGGCACCACGACCACGTCCGAACGGTGGATCTCGAACCGTGCCTCTTCATAGGGCACCGTGGGGATAAAGGTGATGCGCGAGTCTTCGAGGGCCGCCTGCTCAACCTCGGGACGAAGTGGACCATCGCCGAGGAACGTGAGTCGCATCCCCGACTGACCGGCCGCCAGCAGCCTCCAAGCGGCCAGCAGGGTACGTATCCCCTTCTTCTCGAGAAGTGACCCCAAAAACAGCACCCGTCCGGCCCCGCCACGAGGCTGTGGTTCGGTGGACAGCGTGGAAAACGGCACGCAGTTGGGGATGACGGTGACCTGCGCCGCCGGCACGCCTGAGGCCTCAAGTTCAACCGCAAGGAATCGACTGATCGGGAGGTGACGGAGGTGGGTCAGGGACGGTGAAACCATCCCCCGCCGAAGCGCGACCACCGCTGACGGTCCGCGCCCCGACCCGTAACAACCGTGGATCACCGAGGGGAGCGTGCCCAACCGACCCGAACAGTCCGCGCAGCGCTCTCCATCGCGGAAACTGTCGCCGCTCGGACAACGGAACCGGTAGTTCCCCCATCGACGAACGACAGGTAGGCCCCGGTCGTGCAGAGACGTAACAACTGACTCAGGAATCAGAGGTGTCAGATTTTCGATGTGCACGACATCGGGGCTTCGTGAGATGACCTCGTCGACATAACGACTCGCCGCCGAACCAAGATCAAGGGCCGCCGCAACGGCGCGGGCCCGGCCACGGATCGGATGTGCCACCACATAGTTGTTGCCGGTCTGCACGATATCGATGGCCGCGCCGTCGCCGACGAGTGCCTGATGCTCACGGACGTTGAGGTCCTCCCCTGACGGAAGGACACCTCGATAGAAGTTGTGCAGCAGCGTTACCCGGATCGGCGAGGCCATCAGTGCCACTCGGCGGCCCATGCCTCGAGTTGGCTCTCGGGGTATGCAGCACGGACCGTGCGCTGGGCGAGAACCGACTGAATGGCTGCCGGGTCGAGTCCATGTGCTCGAACGATCTCGAACACCCGAGAGGAGTTCGAACGATTGTCGTGCGGGAGCACAAGATCGGGGTGACCCTCGATCTCAGCGATCTTGGTGAACGCCTCACTCAGATCCTCGAATCGAACCACATGAACGCTCAGCCCACTTTCGCCGCGGAAGTGTGCATGTCCGGTGCTCTGCAGTTCATCACTCCGGTCTTCCCACGGGAATGGCTCGCCAAGCATGTAATCAAGTTCAGTGGTGAACCAGGCGTCAAGACGATTGATCGACAGAATGTGGTTCACTGCCTTGATGATGTCGGGGAGATGTGCATTGATCTCCTCGTCGGTGCGCGGTCGCCGGTGCGTCGAGAGATATCGGCCAGGGTTCTGCATCACTTCCGAGATTTCGCGATCAATCGGATTGCGAATCCCGGTGATGAGGACGGAGTCGGCGGATCGTTTCTGGATGGTTCGGCGGATCCATGGGCTGGTGCCCCACATCTCACGAGGTGCCCATGACTCCCAGAGTCGCTCTCGGAACTCGTCGCCGCGACCCTTCGGGTTGAGAAGATGTGTTTGGAATCCAACCAGACCGGCACGCCTGATTGCGTTGGTCATACTCGTCGAGCCGACCTTGCCTATCTGATGAACGAGATACAGGCTCTCTGCGTCCTTGACCTTGCGAGCGATGACTCCTCTGCCGACCAACGTGAGCCCAGCGCTTTGCACCCACGAAAGCGGCGGTGGTTTCGGGTAGTCAATGAATTTGTGAATCTTTTCCTTCATCGCGCTACATCACCTTTCGACAAGCGGAGTATCGCCAGAAATTTCCTGAATGGCGCCACCGGAAAGCCGAAGTACCTTGGTGCATACCTCAAGCGTCGTCGGTCGATGAGCGACAATGAGCATAGTGGCGGTCCCGACGAGTTCGTCGAGAGTCTGCTTCACAAGAAGTTCGGAGCGCTCGTCGAGAGCACTCGTGGGTTCGTCGAGCACCAACAACTGCGGGCGACCGAGGAGCGCGCGGGCGATTCCAAGACGCTGGCGTTGCCCTCCAGAGAGGGACCGCTCACCAGGGCCGATCATTGTGTCGTACCCCTGGGGCATCTTCAGAATTTCGTCATGGAGATGCGCCTGCTGCGCTGATCGTTCGACATCGGAGCGTGTGTAACCGCTTCGGTAGAAGCAGATGTTGTCAGCGACTGTCGCGCGTATCAGGGAATTGTCCTGCGGCACATAGGCCACCAACTTCGACCACTGCTCAGTATCCACCAACGAGATATCGAGTCCCGAAACAGTGATCCGCCCTTCCGTGGGCTGCCGAAGTCGCAATACCAATTCAGTGAGCGTGGTCTTCCCGGCGCCCGATTCACCCACGAGCCCAATGATCTCACCGAACCCGATCGTCAGGTTGACATCACTGAGGATCGGCCGATCTGGGGTGTACGAAAATGACAGGTCAACGAGCTCTATGGTGCCGATGGCGCTGAGTTGCTCAGTGCCGCGCGGCCTGACCCCCGCTTCGAATGCTGCGACCTCGCGCTCGAGATCACGGAGATACGGGGTGAACTCTTGGCTGTACTGATTAGCCTGCTGTAGCTGACGGACGTAGCCAAGCGAACGCACCATGAGCAAAATCAGTGGCCCGAGAAAGTCGACCGACTTCAGATCAAGCGACGAAAGTACGGCGATACCAGCGAGCACCAACGCCAAAGCGGCATCGAGATACAGCATCGGCGAGAGTCGCTGGCTGAATCGCATCCGGTTCAAGATTCGAGAACTCACGGCTACTTCGCTCGCCAAGCTATCTTTGACAGCTTCCCCGACTTCGAAAGCAGCGATCTCCTTGTCAAGCCGAGCTGTTTGGGCCACATTTGTCATGAGATCGCGGTTGGATGTCTGGAACCTCGCAGCAGACCTCTTGACCTGACGAGACAAGGGGCGAAGCAGGAACACCAGACCCAGGAAGCCGAACGCCCCGCACAGCGCAGGAACCGGCGCGATGACCACGGCAGCGATCGAGAGTGTGACGATGCCAGCCAAGGCGACAACAATCGTGGACCACTGCTGCACGAGCCGCTCGACGTGGACTGCGTCATCACCGATCAATCGATGAAGATGATCCTCTACCTCTTGGGAACGCTTCGACCAATCGGCATTGAGATGGGCGGTGATGACTCGGGCACGTGCTCGGGTCAGCGAGTTGCTACTCAATCTCGCGGTGAATTCCACCAACGGGAACACGAGAACAAGCAGTCCGACCAAGAGACCGCTTGAAATCAGAACCATCTGACGAACGGAGAGGTCCCAATGAGCAAGCGACCCGAGTGCAAGCGGGATGGTCTTGTTCCCGCCGACGAAGCCTGAGGCGAGGCGGGCGACAATGAACAGCATCCCTGTTTCGAGAATCGCCGTCGCCACAGCCAACGAGCACACCACCACCATCAGCCCACGGCGTGGTCCGACGGCGAGCGAGGCGTCGTGTAAAACGCTCAGAAGATTCGCGAGCCTCGGTTGTCGTACGCCGTCAGAACCCGAATTTCTCTCAGGTTCCGCCTGATTCATGCCCGGATCTGTCGGCTCAGTTCTTGCCGGCACGGGCCACCTGCTCGTCGACCCACACGTCGGCCTTCTCAAGACCGGATCGAAGTGGCATAGAAGGTTCGCAGCCGATGAATCCCACACCAGGCATGTCGGCTGCGAGGTTGAACACGTCGCCCGCTCCCGCAAGGGCCTCGTTGCAAGCGCCCGGGCCATGCATTCCCACAACGCTCACCTCAGAATGATCGCCGATGAACCCGCTCTCTCTGGTAACGGCTGTAATTCCCATCAGGAAAGACCATAGTCTAGGTCCTACCCATTTCACGAACGTCGAATACCCCCCCGATGACGTTCGTCAAGTGCCGTTCTCTGACCGCCACGTGACAGTCACTGAATCGGCCTGAGTTTCCCGGAGGCTTTTTTGCTTGGATTTTTCAGGCCACTTTGGCTTGATCCAGATCACGATACTCAGCCTCGAGCTCGAGCGGCGTCCGGTCACCGAGCTCGGAGTGGAGGCGCCCCTCGTTGAACCACGAGACCCATGCGCAGGTCGCGATCTCGAGATCGTCGAGGCCTTTCCAGTGGCCGCCGTTGTCGGCCAGGACCGCCTGGTTGCGGTGCATTTCGGTCTTGAAGATGCCCATGACCGATTCGGCCATGGCGTTGTCGTAAAAATCCCCGACGGTTCCGATCGAGGCCGACACTCCGAGCTCATCGATTCGGTCGGTGTAGCTCACGCTCGTGTACTGAGATCCGGCATCGGTGTGACAGATCAGTCCGTGTAAGCCTTTCTTCCTTGTCCAGGCCGCCATGTTGAGGGCATCGACGACGAGTGACGCTGTCATTGTTCGACTGGCCTTCCATCCGCCGAGCCCGCGGGAGTAAACGTCGATGATGAAGGCCACGTAGACGACGCCTGACCACGCCGAGCAGTAGGTGAAATCAGCAACCCAGAGCTGGTTGGGTTCGGTCGCAAAGAACTCTCGCTTGACGAGATCCGGCGCCCGCAGGTGTGCGGCGTCAGCGTGGGTGGCGAAACGCCTCTTGGCCCCGGTCGCTCCTTGAATCCCTTGGCGCTTCATGAGCCGCTCAACCAGATCGCGTCCTATGGTGAAGCCTCGGCGCTTGGCCGCCTTCGAAAGCTTTCGGCGGCCGTAGACGCAGTAGTTGTGCTTCCAGAGGGCCTCTAATGCCGGGCCCATCTCGGCGTCTCGTGTCGCTCGGGCCGATGGCTTGGCCGACTTGGTGGCGAGGTACGTGGAGGGGGCAATCTTGAGTGCTTCGCAGATCGGCTCGACCCCCCATCGACGCCCATCGGTCATGTGACCTCGATGGGCGTCGATGAAGGCGACTACTTCTTTCCTCGGCGGTCGAGCTCCGCCCCGAAGAAAGTTGCTGCGGACTGCAAAATGTCATTCGCCCGACGCAGCTCAAAGTTCTCCTTGCGGAGTCGCTTGAGCTCGGCCTGAACATCGGTGCTCGAACCCGGTCGCATCCCACCGTCGATGTCGGACTGCTTAACCCAGTTGCGAAGCGATTCGCTCCCCACGCCGAGCTGTCGAGCAACGCTCGCGATAACACCCCTATCGTTCGGATCCTGTTCTCGAAGATCCTGCACCATGCGAACGGCACGGTCCTGCAGCTCAGCCGGATACCTCGCCTGTCCTGCTCGCTTGTTGTCCATGATTCCATCCTCTCCCCCAAGCAGGAAAGCCTCCGGAATACTCAGGCCGATTCATACAGACCAGAGCCAACCAGTGGCCACGCCGCGCTTGGGGGATCCCCCCCAGGGGCTATGGTTCTTAGTAACCCATTAAAGGATCAGGCATGGAAGAAACTCGCGCGGACAATGAATTCGACATCCGACAGATTGCCGGAATCCTCCTCAGCCGAATTCCCCTGATCGTCGGTGTCACCCTGATCGTCGCAATCGGGATCTATGCCTACTCTGCAAGCGCGCCAAACATGTATCGGGCCACTGCTCTCATCCGGGTGGTTGACCCCAACACCCAAGCGGTGTTTGATGGGACGCAGATTCGAATCGACCCCAAGCGCGACGTCCAGACACAAATCACGCTGATCGAGTCGAAAGACCTCCGTGAAGCCGTGAAGAGTCAGATGGGTGACGACGCGAGCCGCATGGGCAAAGTCTCGGTCACGACTGATGGCAGCACTGACATCATCTCGATCTCAGTTGTAAGTCGCTCACCCCAGGTCGCAGCCAAGGGCGCGAACGCGTACGCCGAGATCTACGTGGCCAAGCGCAAGGAACAGGCCCAGGCTGAATTCCGAGCGCGTGCTGATGAGCTTCGCCAGAAAGCACTCGAGAACGACGTGACTGCTACGCAGGCACAGGATCTCCTCTCGCGTGCCACCCAGTACGACATCGAGGCAGCGATCCGGTCGGGTTCGGCAGAAATCGTCCAGAGCGCGACGGTCCCGACCAACCCCTACTCCCCCAGGCCTCTCCGTGATGCTGCGGCGGGTGCCATCTTCGGCCTGTTACTCGGTATCGGACTTGCGTTTCTCCTCGACTACCTCGACGACGAAATTCACTCACCGACCGATATTGCATCCGTTGATCGGAGTCTCACTGTCATCGGCGAAATCAGCATCGTCTCCACCGACGGGAAGCAGCATCGCAAGATCGAAATGGGAATGAAGCGAGCGATCGTCAAGGAGAACTCCCAAGCGGCGGAAGCGTATCGAGCCCTCGCGTCCAACATTCGGTTCGCCGCCATGGGCGAGAAGCGCACACGAATCCTGGTCACCTCCTCCGATATGGCAGAAGGTAAGTCGACCGTCACCGCCAACCTCGCGAACACTCTGGCCGAGATCGGCAAGCGAGTCGTCGTGGTCTCGGCGGATCTCCGTCGTCCCACAATCGGCTCGTTCTTCGATGTTGATGAGAAGGACAAGGGCATCACTGATGTGCTGCTCGGTGACATGACCCTCGAAGAAGTCCTCGTTCCGGTCACGCTGCCCTCCGGTAATCGCATCGCCGTGCTCCCCGCAGGTCACGTGCCCCAGAATGCCGCACAGGCCGTTGGCCTACCTCAGATGAAGCTCATGCTCGACAAGCTCGAGGAGACCGGCGCCGATTTCATTCTCATCGACTCCCCGCCCCTTCTCCCCGTTGCCGATTCACTCGTGCTCGCCCAGATCGTGGACGGGGTCATTCTGCTGGCCAAGGTCGGCGGTCCGATCGGCGCTCTCAAGGAGACGGTTTCCCGACTCAAGCGAGTGAATGCCGAGATCATTGGCGTCGTGGTCAACGGTATCCCCAGTCGATCGCGTTTCGGCTACCGGTATGGCTACGGCTACCGGTATGGCTACGGCTACCGGTATGGCTACGGCTACCGGTATGGCTACGGCTACCGGAACAAGTACCGGAGCGGCTACGGCAGCGGCTACGGCTACGGCAGCGGCTACGGCAACGGCAACGATTCAAACGCCTACTACAGCAGTACCCAAGCGCCTTCTGTCGACGGAACCGAGTCGGAGAGTTCGTCAAAACTTCACTGGTCCGAAACGTGATGACAGCGGGCTGATCTACTCAGCCCGCGCTTCCGCTCCGGGGTTCACCAGTCGAGCTGTCCAACCCGGCAGGTCATCCCTGCGAGGTCGGACGGCTGAAGTACGACCCGGGGCGGCGCAGCGGTGGGTGGAGCTTCGCTGAGCCGGCGCTCGTGAAGTGGCGGGGCGGGCGACCCGGCCGGCGCGACGGGGAGCTCCGGAGGATTGCGGCGGATGCGGACTCGGCGGTGAGTTCGGGCACCGACTCGTAGACCACCCACTCAGGAGCAGATTCGAGTGGCGAGCTTGGGAATCCCGCCTCGCTGTTTCCATCCGGTTGTACCTGTTCGATGAATCCCTCGATCCGGGTCACGCGCTTGATGAAGTTTCCGGGGTTGAGTGTGGCTCCCCAAACCGCGTCATAGATCTCGCGCAGCTGGGTGAGTGTGAAGACCGGTGGGAGAAGGTCAAGTGCCGCGTCGGTCTCCTCGAGTAGGACTCGAGCGTGCTCTCGCGCTTCGGTGAGGATGTCGAGATGGTCGAACGCCATGGGTTCTTCCTGGTCGATGATCGGAGAGTCCCCTGCCGGTTCGATCAGCTTCGAGACCTGATGGAGCTGTCCCTGGTTCCTCGCTGTGTCGATGAACGTCCGATGGTCGTGTTCCGCGATGAGCACGACGAAGGCCACCGAGATGGTGCGCATTCGTGGGTCGCGATCCGGCAGATCGTGAACCCCGCTGCGAGTGAGGTGTCGGGCATCGACTGTGAGCCCGACCTTGTCGCGCAGTACCCGCTGGGCGGTCTCGAGGAGTTCCTCCTCGTCGCCCACGAATGCCCCCGGTAGTGAGCGAAGTCCGGGGAAGGGTTCATCGGCTCCATATCCCCGCCGCTGCAGGACTACCCAGAGGTTGCCGTCGACCACGGTGAATACGACGACATCGGCGGTGATGGCCCGTTTCGGTGGATTGCGCGGGTCGAAGGGGGCGCTTTCATCAACTGACATGGTGACACTGTACCGGTCCGAACTACTTTCTTCCGTGTCTTATAAAATCAGATTGACAAATTCTCACGGAGGTGGAATACTTTGTGCGGCACAAGAAGTGCCGATGCCGGCGGACGGCGGGACCATCCACACGGTCCGGACCTCGATTCGGGGTCCGGACCGGGTCGGGGCCACTGTCACAGGCGGTTCGTATTCTTCCCAGTGGGGTTCGTCGGGCCGTCCAAATCCGCAGCATCACCGCTCCACGAGCAGCACCAGCACCAGCAATTCCTTCACCCAAAACCAATCCCTTCTCCGAAAGCTAGGAGTCCACATTGAACAGAGGCACTGCAGCAGTTCCCAGCACCGACCCTGAGTACGACGCCGATTCGTACCTCGACACCCTCGACACCGAGGTGAAGCGTCGGGTGGTCTTCATCAAGGGCCTCAGCCCGTCACAGCGCGACGACGTCTGCCAGATGACCCTCCTGAGCTTCTTGCTCAATGCCGAAGACATCCGGGCCCGGTATCCACAGCCCGGCGTGTGGGCCGGACTCAAACTGCGCAACGTTGCGGTCGACTTCGGTCGTCGCGAGGGGGCCCAGCGTGGCGAGGGCGCCCGCCACACCCGGCAGGTCGGCGCAGTCGACACCACCGACTCCACCTGGCAGGACATGTTCAGCATCGACTCCGATCCTCTGGAACGACTGCAGGACAGCGACGAACTCGCTCCCCTCTTCGCGATCCTGAACGCGCAGGACCGCACCCTCGTCTATCTCGTCCACGGGCTCGGCTACACCAACAAAGATGCCGCGGGGCTCCTCGGCATCACCGGCTCCTGTGCCAGCCGGCGTCTCAGCACTGCCATGGCCCGGATGCACGCGTTCGGGCTTGCTGCCTGATCATCAAGGGTCGGCATCCGGCGGTTTCGGCCTGGTCGTGAAGTCCGGATATTTCGCCCGTTCCGGTCCGGCCAATGCCGAGGACAGGGCGCTGATCAACCGGTGCGCGGCGACCGCGCTTCGGGCCGCGCTCGATGGGACGAGTGGGATCGTCGGCCAAGACGCCGACTGCGATGACGCATTGCAACTGATCGATTTCGAGCGGGTCCATGGCGGCCGCGCACTGGATCCCAATGCTGTCTGGGTACAGGAACTGCTCGAGCGCCTCAGTTGAGCAGACCGACAGCTCGGGAGATGACGACCACGAGCGTCACGAGCGATACGGAGGACTGCAGCATCATCGTGAGTTTCGCCCAGGTCACGAACGGCATGGTGTCGGTGGGGCTGAATGCCGTTGCGTTCGTGAACGAGAGATAGAGGTAATCGGTGTAGGTCGGTTCCCAGTCGGTTCCGGAGACCTCGGGCGAGAGCATCTGGGCGAACATGAAGTCCGGTCGGTCATGCACTCCGTGGGCCCGTGCCGCCGGACCACCGCGATCGAGTTCCCAGTACCAGAGGGAGAACACGATCACATTGGTGATCCAGATCGCGGCCGCAGTGCCGAGCAACGCTGTTGCGTCTTGCCCATCGCGTCCGTTGATGATTGTCCAGACCAGGCGCGCAGCCGATGAGGCGTTGGCGACGCTCGCGAGAACAATCAGAACGATCGTCGCCGACCGGATGCTGCGTGAGAGTCGATCGATCCGGCCGGGGTTGGCGATGAACAAGGCGATGAGAACTCCTAGTTCCAGCGCTGGGAGCAGCCAGCGTGGGCGAGGGGTGAGGGTGGCCGGCAACGCGTACTGGAGCGCAATGGCAACGATGACGGCAAGTGTGACCGACCATCGCGGTTCACCTTGCGTGATGCGTTTCCACGCCGGTTCGACGATGTCGCGCTCGGCGGCGCGCATGAGGTTCTCCGGATCGAGCAGTCGTTCGATCCGATCAAGACGATCGTGGAGCTCAGGGTCGTGATGTGATCCGGATGGAGGGATGACCCGGTTCAGACCTGGCTCCGCGGTAGGTTCGGCATCACTCGCCGGGTCCGAATGGTCCTCTGTCGAGTTCGTCACCCTCGTATTCTCATGCGCTCGCGCGACACAACGGCGGACATCTCCATTGTGCGGCAGCAGGATCCGTCGATCGGACCACGATGAACAGTCGCAAATGAGTGGTCGAGAGATATGAAGACGAAGTTTCGTGCGGGTCGTCCTTCCCGGTTGAACATCCTTCTGGCGCTCGGGGTCTCTCTGCTCGTGATGGTCACGGCGCTGCAATTCCGCTCGGTGCGAGCATCGACCCACCGGGCTGCGCTCAGTTCCATCGACTCCGCCCAACCCACCGATGCCGACGTCAAAGCACCCACCCCTGCGAGCGGCGACTCGAACGTCGACAGCGATGCTGCTCCTGCTGACGACCTGCGCGTCGATGCCACTGAACCCGTCGCCACCGAACCCGCCGTCATCGAACCTGTCGTCATCGAACCTGTCGTCATCGAACTCGTCGATGACTCTCGACCTCTGGTCAGCGGCGGCCAAACCCTTGACACCAGCCGTCGTCTTCCAACCAGCGTGTGGCACCCCGCGGCCGCAGGTACGCACCCCCTCGTCGTGTTCGCCCATGGCTACGCGGTCGGGCCACTCACCTACGCCAGGTTCTGCGCTGCGCTCGCCGCTATGGGATTCGTGGTGGCCGCTCCGTCGTTCCCATTGGCCGACGAGTCACGCGGCAACGGGCTCGACCGCTCCGACATCGACAACGAGGCCGGCGATATCAACTTCGTCATCGCACAGCTTCGTGCCTCGGATCCGACCATCAGCAAGGACCCGGTTGCGGTCATCGGACATTCCGATGGTGCCACGGCAGCGCTGATCACCGCCGAACGGCCTGGGTCGTTGAACCCGGCAGTCGGTGCCGTCATCGCCATCGCCCCCGATGCACTCACCAACGATCTCGGAACCAACCCGCCACCGGTACTGATCATCCACGGCACAGAGGACCCTGTGGCTTCCTTCGCCGATGGTCAGGGCGACTTCGAGAGGTTCGCCGGGAGTCGATTCCTGCTCGCCCTCGATGGGGCCGACCATCTCGCACCCATCGTGGGCGACACCCCGTGGACTCCGGTACTCGATCGTGCCGTCGAACTGTTCTTGGCTCAATTCATTCAACACCGCTCCCCGTCAGACGATGCCGGGCTCACCGTCGCGCTCGACGAACTCGACCTCTCCTACGCCCTACACGCAGGCTGATCCGGCACGCTGCGGGAGCCGCCCGCTAGCTCCAATTTCTGTTTGCGTTCGCTGCCTCCCCGGTGCGGCAGCGGCGCATATCCGGTGCCGTTGCGTGCGTTCACATGGTGGACAACGACGGATACGGAGATGCCATCTTGAACATGCGGGAGATCGACGCCTACTTCAACAGCCTGCTCGACCTCGAAGAGTTGAGCCCCACCGGCCACTACTTCGTCAGCCAGCTCATGGCCACCAATGCCGAGCGAGATGAGAGCGCGGAACGAATCCTCTGCGACCGTCGCCACGTCGATCGACTCGGTCCGCTCACCCGTATCTCGGTAGCGCTCGACACCTGTTCGGGTATGCGCGGAGACTGGGTCAGTTTCACTGACCTCGCCCAGCAGGCTGCTCGAGACGACTTCTTCATGATCTGGGTGAACCACCTCCACGAGGGCACGGCCATCCCCGTCGACGACATCATCGCCGCCACCATCTCCACGTGGATCGCCCTCGATCTGGCCGAAGAACTCCGGTTCGATGTGCCGGTCGAGATGACGATCGGACCGGAGGGCACGTTGTGGCGCACTGTTCGCCGGCCCATCGCCGACCCGGAGGGAACCGTCGGTGTCATCGTCGACCTGCTCCGTCATGACTACAACGGCGTCGTGCAGGGCGAGGTGCAGGGTCGCCTACAGATCTCGCTCCCACGGCTCGAGGTCTTCGTCGGGGTCGACTACGCCTCGGCAGCCGAACGCCGACCGGGTTATGAGGCGCCACTGGTGATCAGTGCCATCGCCGGCATGGAGATGTCTGACTCCATTGATCTCGACGATCTGCTCGACGAGTTCATCAACAATGTCAGCACACCGAAAGATCTCTTCCTCGAGATCGTTCGCGGGGTCGGGCTTCAGGTGTGGATCGACAAGATCATCGACGGCGCCGAGGTCGAGTGTGTCGGGCTCGATCGGCTGCTGGCCAACTTCATCGAGCACGCTCACACCCTGCAAGACGGTTTGGCGCGCTACGACACCAACCCTCCCGGCAGCTACTGAGCGGCGCCCTGCGCGACCCGCGTGCGACCCGCGTGCAATCCGCGAGCACTTCGTGCGTTCATCAGTCATGCGGAATCCTGAACCCACCCTCGAACCAGCACTTTGGCATCGACGCTTCTGTGCCATCACCCCCTGGCTGGCGCTGTCCGGCGACCTCGACACGACTGTGGCGAGCAACGCCGAGCGCCAGCTCACCGAATGGGTCGACAACGGCGTCACCCATATCGTCGACCTGCGTGGCGAATGGAACGACGACGAGTTCGTTGCCGAGTATTCGCCGCTGGTCGCTTACCACTGGCTCGGCACCCATGACAGCGGCGGTCACCAGACCGACGAGTGGTACGAGGACGGCCTCGAGGTCTACCGATCAGTGCGGGCCGCCGACGGCTGCGCCATGGTGCACTGCCATATGGGCATCAACCGCGGTCCCTCGATGGGATTCCGGTGGCTGCTCGAAGCGGGCATCGACCCTGTGGAGGCGCTCGATCTCATCCGTGGCGCCCGCCCCATCGCCGGCATCATCTACGCCGATTCGGCGCTCGACCACTTCCACCGCACCACTGGGGTCGACGGCGCTGTGGCTGCCGTTCAGCGCGAGGAAGTGCGCGAATGGTTCCGCAACGACACCGTCGATGTCAGTTGGGTCATCAGCCGGGTTCGCCAGGCGGAGAGTTACTGAACCGTCGGTGGGCTGAGGGCTTCGCCCAACATTGCGAGTTCAGCGGGCGGCGTTCTTCACGAAATCTTCGACGCCGTGGCCTTCGGCTAGTCGGGAACCGGCATGCCAGCCACCACGAATATGGCGACGCACTCCATGCGGCGGATCCTCGGTGGCCCGGGCCGCCGAATGCCACAGGTGCGCATCATGCAGCAGCACATCTCCGTAGTCGCAGTACACGGCGATCTCGCCGGGCACCTTCTCGAAACCCAACGGAATTCCCTCGGTGTCGCCGAGATGACTGCCGGGCAGCACCCGCAGGAATCCGTTGGCCGGCGAGGTGGCATCGAGGTGAACCGTGAACGCCACCGAGGGCCAGATCTCGAGATGCGGACCCGACTGCCAGTCGGTATGCCAACCGATACGTGAATACCCAGACTCGCGTCCCGGTCGGGCGTCCTGGTACACAACCCCGAAGCGTTCATAGTCGAGCAGCCATGCATCGGGGCCGAGCAGTCGCTCGATCACCGTGGTGATCACCGGGTCATTCGCGCAATCATCGGCGATCGTCGACACCTGCGTGCTGTGGCACACGTAATGAGCGAAGGGTTCACCTTCGACCATCGCATCGGGATCATCGAGGATGACCGTTCCGCACTTCTCGGGCAGCAGTCCGGCGAGCAGATCGCGCTGACACCGCTCCATATCGGCCTGTAATGCCGCAAGCTGTTGCTCGCTGAACACACCGGCGATGCGCACGAAACCGTTTGCCGCGAAGAACGCGACGATCTCATTGATCTCATGGGGCCGGAATGAATCCGGCTCACCGCACAGGAGTGACAACTACAGCACCCGCCGGAAAATCTTGGCCTTGCGATCCGTGTATGGCGGATAGGCGATGGATGGGTCGATCTTGGTGCCACGGGTGAGCACGGGCTTGAGGTGCTGGAAGAGTCGAACACCGGCCTTGCCGTGATACCCGCCCATACCGCTCTCGCCGATGCCGCCGAACGGAAGGTTCGGATTGGTGAGATGCATGAGCGTTCCGTTGACAGTGACGCCGCCGGCAGTGGTGCGGGCGAGCACGTTCGAAACCACGTTCTTGTTCTCGGCGAACACATAGAGCGCCAGCGGATGCGGTCGGGCATTGATGAACGCGATCGAATCGGCAACCGACTTCATCGGGATGATGGGCAGCAGCGGACCGAAGATCTCCTCGGACATGAGCTGCGAATCGGGATCAACATCAACCAGCACGGTGGGGGCGATGTAGCGCTCGTCGCTCTTGGTGTCGCCACCGATGGCCGCAGTGCCGCCGGCCATCAGCGATTCGAGGCGGTCGAAGTGACGGGGCGACACGATGCGGCCGTACGAATCGCTGAGATGCGGATCGGAACCGTAGAACTCCCCGATCGCCTTGCGCAGTTCCTCGACAAGCGCGTCCTGCTTGGACTCGGCCACGAGCAGATAATCGGGAGCAACGCAGGTCTGACCGGCGTTGAGCCACTTGCCCCAGGCAATACGACGAGCGGTGACCCGGAGATCGGCTGACTCATCGATGATGACCGGGCTCTTGCCGCCCAACTCCAACGTGACCGGCGTGAGATTGGCCACCGCAGCCGCCATGACGACACGACCTACCGTTCCGTTGCCGGTGTAGAAGATGTGATCGAAATGCTGCGAGAGCAGATCGGTGGTCTCGGG